>OLQA01000057.1_pt1 | contig 90937 bp, 125 predicted proteins | sample 1673151 | NCBI WGS metagenome assembly OLQA01 (sample SAMEA3136760, study PRJEB25190) | human gut metagenome | biome: human gut; feature: human-associated habitat; material: faeces | place: Austria | collected 2013
AATCCGAACCGGACAGCAGCCCCGAAGGAACGGGACGGAGGGGACAGGGGCATGGGCGAAGTTTGAGTAAATTACTGTATTTTTCCTTCATTATATCCAAGGGCTATTGGGAAATCTAGCTTAATCCTATTCCAAACTAACACAATACTATGATCTGCGGAGCACCCACTTCTGCAGGATCTCCGCCAGCTGGCTGGACTTAATAGGCTTCGCCAGATGCTCATTCATACCTGCCTGGGCCGACATAATCACATCCTCAGCAAAAGCATTCGCAGTCATGGCAATCACCGGTACGCTTTCCGCATCCCCTCTGCCAGAGCTTCGGATCGCCTTCACACAATCATAGCCATTCATAACCGGCATCTGGATATCCATGAAAATCATCTGATAATAACCGGTGGGAGAATCCAGAAACCTCTCGAACGCCTCCTGCCCATTCTCCGCCGTATCTATTACAGCCCCTGTCATCTGCAGCATCTCCGCCGCAATTTCCCGGTTGATTTCATTATCCTCCACCAGCAATATATGGGCGCCGCTGCAATCCACCTCCTGGATATCCGGAAGGCTCTCTTCCTCCGCCTCATCCATCTGAAGCTTCAGCCCTATTACCACGGTAAAACAGCTTCCTTCCCCCAGACGGCTTTTTACGGTAATTTCTCCCCCCATCATCTGCACCAGGCTCTGCGTGATCACCATCCCCAGGCCCGTTCCGCTGATTTTACTGATCCGGGAATCATTCGCCCTGCTGAAAGGCTCAAAAATATGCTGGAGAAACTCCTCGCTCATACCGATCCCCGTATCCCGGAAGACAAACTGATAACGCCCCACTTCCTTATTCCCTGAAGGGAGTTCGGAAACCGTAATATATATATCGCCTCCTTCGGGCGTATACTTACAGGCATTGCTCATGATATTCATGAATATCTGATTGATTCTGGAATTATCACCGATTACCCTGACATGTGTAAGATCCTTCTTTTCCAGATGAATTTTCTGCTTTCTCACTTCAGCTTGAGGCATAATGAGACATATCAGCTCCTCAATCAGATTATCAAGATCAAACCTGCCGTCCTGCAGCTCGTAATTACCGGTTTCAATTCGGCTCATATCCAGAACCTCATTCACAAGGCCAAGCAGCAGCTGGCTGGAGGAAGAAATTTTATCCAGCGCATTCTCCAGCTTTTCCCGGTCATCCATATGAAGCCGTGCCAGTTCCGTCATTCCAAGCACCGCATTAAGCGGAGTCCTGATATCGTGTGACATTTTGGAGAGAAAATCACTTTTGGCCTCATTAGCTTTTTGAGCCATCTCATAAGCCTCTTTCAGCGCTCTCCTGCTTTCTTCATCCTTTTTCTTCTGCTCATGCAAATCCTGGAGGGCCAGAAGCACCCAGCTTTTCTTTCCTCCCAGATAGACGTTGCAGGATATGGAATGATATTCCCCATCCACCTTACGGAGGCTCTCCACCGCATATCTCTCATTTCCTTCCGCCATCAGACTGCGGAAATGAGCTATGGAAAGCTCTTCCCTTATTTCCTCAATGTAATCAGGATGAAAATTCTGGCTGGCATAATCATTCCAGAAGCTCTCATAGGGAAAATCTCCCTGGGGGATTTCCTGCACATCTCCGGGGACACGTATGGCGCAGATAGTGCCTTTCTCAATATCAATCCGGTATACAGCGAAGAAAAGGTTATACAGAGAACCCACAATTTCCTGATTCAGTTCCTCCAGCTTTTCCTTCTCCCGGCGCATGACCGTAGTATCCGTCACATTCTGATGATACCCCCTCAGACGCATCCCCTTACTGTAGGTCCTGTCGGCAACACCGCCGCAGCGTATATAGATTTTTCCCAAATCCGGATGGTACCAGGGATACTGCACCTCCGCACGCCCTGTTTTCACCATCTCTTCCACACAGGCATTGACCACCGGATAATATTCCCCGGCAATTCTCTCATACCAATGTTCATAACATTTTTCAGGCGTCACCACCGTCTTCAGGCCCAGAAGCTCCATCATGGTCTGATCCGCAAACATTCGGGGCTGTCTGCCGTCCTCAATCTCAATAATCCATAATCCCGTCTTTGACTCATGCAAAACATCATGCATGGTTGATATATCCTGAATCATACCAATCATAATTCTGCTACCTCATTTCCGTCCCTTACAGCCCTAAACGGCTGATTCTCTATCAGAGTATGCCTGAAAAATAAATCCGCGCCTTCTGCAGAAAATTTTTCAAGTACACCATAATTCTATATATCCAAATTGTAACTTATTTATCTCATAACAGCAATACAATACTGCTTTTTAATACAAGGCTGGTTTTCCCCAATTAGAAAACGGAAGAATTCTGCCTCTCTTCGGCCTAATCCTTCCGTTTCTCTTTTCCGGTAACTATATATTCTATTTAAAACAGCTTCTTTTTATAATATCCCCGGCCAGATTACAGTCTCTTCAGCAGTTCTTCTCTCTGCGTTTCATAACCCGGCTTGCCGAGCAGTGCAAACATATTTTTCTTGTAGCTTTCCACACCAGGCTGGTTAAACGGATTCACACCAAGCAGATATCCGCTCACGCCACAGGCAAACTCAAAGAAATAGAACAACTGTCCCAGATAAAATTCATTTACCTCAGGAACATTGATCATCAGATTGGGAACCTGTCCGTCCGTATGAGCCAGAATCGTTCCGTTCATGGCGCTCTTATTTACGAAGTCCACATTCTTTCCTGCCAGATAGTTCAGGCCATCCAGATCAACGGGCTCTTCATTGATGATGATTTCCTCTCTGGAGGTTTCCACATTGATTACGGTTTCAAACATAATACGGGCGCCGTCCTGGATGAACTGTCCCATGGAGTGCAGATCCGTTGTCAAATCAACGCTTGCCGGGAAAATTCCCTTTTGATCCTTTCCTTCGCTTTCACCGTACAGCTGTTTCCACCACTCTGATACATAATGTACACTGGGCTCATAATTAGCCAGGATTTCAACCTCTTTTCCTTTTCTGTGAAGGATATTGCGCACTGCCGCATATTTCAGAGCATCGTTATCCTCAAATGCTGCTTCCATAGCCTTTTTGCGTCCGTCTGCAGCGCCTTCCATCAGCTTGTCGATATCCGCTCCGCTCACTGCAATAGGAAGCAGGCCAACAGCTGTAAGTACGGAGAAACGTCCTCCCACATCGTCCGGAACCACAAAGCTTTCATAGCCTTCTTCCGTAGCCAGTCCCTTCAGGGATCCCTTTGCACGGTCTGTGGTAGCGTAAATTCTGCCCGCCGCTTCTTTTTTTCCATACTTCTTTTCCATCATTTCCTTAAATACACGGAAAGCAATGGCCGGCTCAGTTGTGGTACCGGATTTGGAAATCATATTAATGGAAAAATCCCTGTCGCCGATTACATCGATCAGATGTCTGATATAAGTGGAGCTGATGGAATTTCCAACAAAATAGATTTCAGGAGTCTTCCTGATCTCTTTGCTTACGCAGTTATAGAAGCTGTGTCTTAAGAATTCAATTGCTGCTCTGGCTCCCAGATAAGAACCTCCGATTCCAATAACCAGAAGTACTTCGGAATCGCTCTGGATCTTAGCCGCCGCCTTTTTAATCCTGTCAAACTCTTCCTTATCATAATCCACCGGCAGGTCAATCCATCCCAGGAAATCATTTCCCGCACCGGTCTTGGAAACCAGAAGGTCTTTGGCATCCATTACTTGTTTTTTCATAAAATCTACTTCATGCGCACCGATAAAAGGCGCTGCTTTTGAATAATCAAAAGTTACTTTGCTCATCCGTTTTTCCTCCAATTCTGCTGCCCATATGCAGCAAACCAATAGATATAACCGGCTTTCATCGCAAAATTCTGCAATTTGGCTCTTTATCCGTTCTTAGTGTAGCAAAGTTGTTTTTTAATTTCAAGAGTTTTTATGATATAGTTCCTTTGCGGTTCCCTCGCCCCAGTTCCTTCGCAGAGGGAAGGCGGACCGGCCGGCGGCGGACACGATGCACAGGGCAGGGGGAAACTGAAACCTGCAGGCAGGGGGGAACTGAAACTTTAAAGTCATGCAAAGAATTCTTTAAGAAGCTCCTCCAGTTCCTTCTCCTGGTTTTTCGTAAAGACCTGTTCCTCAAGCTGCTCCTCGGCCAGGCTTTTCTCCTGAATAGGTATTCCCTTTACCCGCTCCTTTTTTACAGGTGCTGAAACTTCCGCGATTTCAGCCGCATTAACGGAAGCCTGCTTTCTGCCCTTTTCCGCTCTCGGGGCCGGTACCTCTCCGTTTATCAGACTCTCTGTTTCATCCAGTACCGAAAGCCTCACCGCCATATGGTTCTCCAGATAATCTGTCAGACTGGTTTTCAGCGCGGCCCTTTTTCCGTTCAGGTCAACCATCCCGGATACACTGAAGTATAAATACAGTCCGAGGAAGCTCATTAAATAGAAGGGGAGGATCTCTCCGAGAGTTTTTCCGTCTATGATTCCCTTGCAGGCCCCCGCACCTGCGAAGAATACCGACAGCATCATAAGCTGTCCTGCAAAATGTGACAGACCGTCCATAGAAAACTTTCCTATCTGGATCCGGTTGATAAACTTGTCCACAAACACAGGAATATTAGGTACTCCGTCATTGAGCTTATAACAGTTCCTGAACTTGATTTTACACTGTTTTAGTATCTTGTTTTCCGTGGCCGACATATTTTCCGCCTCTTTTATCAGGGAATTTAAAAAAATTCCTGTAATAAACTTGCATAATATGCTTAATAATAGCAATATAATTGTCATAGCCACCAGTTCTTTATTTTCCATAAATGAAGTCATATTTTCCTCCAATCTGCTGTTCTTAAGAGACGTCTGTCCCATGATCAGCGGTTCCATTACGGTTCCTTTGTGAATAGTATTATAGGAGATCGAACCGTCCGCCACAATACGGACAGGCCGCAAATCGATCGGAAAATTCCGTGCCTTTCTGCCATAATCATGGAATAATTGTGAAAATACTGGTAACAAAGGATGTTTTTTGATATAATTCGTGTATTGAATTTATAAGTATTATTGGAGGTTTTATTATGAAATACAGAACTAAGGGTACCTGTTCCAGTTCCATTGATATTGAAATGGACGGCAATGTAATCAAATCGGTGATATTTACAGGCGGCTGCAACGGCAACCTGCAGGGTATCTCCAAACTGGTGGAAGGAATGTCTGCAGAAGATGCCATTTCCCGCCTGAAAGGAATAAAATGCGGTTTCAAGCCCACTTCCTGCCCGGATCAGCTGGCAATCGCTTTGGAATCCATTGTGGGAAAGGCTGATTAAACAATTCATTAGGGGGCTTGTTCATGTCTAAAAAAATCGTTCTAACCGGCGGCGGCACCGCCGGTCATATTACGCCAAATATTGCCCTGCTGCCCAGGCTGTTACAGCTCGGCTATGAAATTTCCTACATTGGTTCCTATAATGGAATGGAGAAAAAGCTGATAGAGGATTATGACATCCCCTATTATGGAATATCCACCGGAAAGTTCCGGCGCTATTTTGATTTAAAGAATTTTACGGATCCCTTCCGTGTACTTAAGGGTTATGGGGAAGCCAGGAAAATCCTGAAGGAAATCTGTCCGGATATTGTCTTTTCCAAGGGAGGCTTTGTAACTGTTCCGGTAGTAAGAGCTGCTTCTTCTCTGAAAATCCCCTGTGTTATCCACGAATCCGACATGACGCCCGGTCTTGCCAATAAGCTGTGTATCCCGGTTTGTACCAAGGTATGCTGTAATTTCCCCGAGACCCTGCGTTCCCTCCCTACGGAAAAAGCGGTACTTACCGGTTCTCCTATCCGGGAGGAGCTTTCCAGGGGAAATAAGCTTGCCGCACTGGAATTGTGCCATTTCACAGCCAACAAACCGGTCCTCATGGTAATCGGCGGCTCTTTGGGTGCCGCTTCTATCAATCAGGCCGTAAGGGAAGCCCTTCCCAAGCTGCTCAACGATTTTCAGGTAGTCCATCTCTGCGGCCAGGAAAAAATTGATAACCTGCTGCTGAACCAGTCCGGTTATACCCAGTTTGAATACTTGAAATCTGAACTGAAGGATGTTTTTGCCATGGCTGATGTTGTAGTATCCAGAGCCGGCGCCAACGCCATCTGTGAACTGCTGGCCTTAAAGAAACCCAACCTGCTTATCCCGCTTTCCGCCGGAAGCAGCCGGGGAGACCAGATCCTGAATGCCCGTTCTTTTGAAGCCCAGGGCTTCAGCATGGTTATTGACGAAGATTATTTAAGCCCCGATCTTCTGATTGAAAAGGTACAGGAACTTTATTTTAACCGTCAGACTTATATTGATGCCATGGGTAAGAGCCAGCAGATGAACGCCACCAAGACGATTACGGAATTGCTGGATGGAATTGCAGAAGAACATATGAACAAGAGAAAATAGACAGCTGAGAATTTTACAGCCCGACGCAGCGGATTCACTGACAGGAAATACCTCCTGACTCAGAATGATCCCGGCGGCGGGCCTTTTATTATACTTATTATTCGCAGATAAGCTTCCGGATTTCTTCCAGTTCTTCCTGTTCAGGTTTTCCCGGAACCCAGTTAATATTCTGATTATCATCCTCATACCGGGGAATCAGATGCAAATGAAAATGGTTTACAGTCTGGCCCGCGCATTCACCATTATTCTGAACCAGGTTAAAACCGCTGCATCCCAGCTTTTCTGTCATCCGGACCGCCATTTTTTTAGCCAGCATCATCACTTCCCCGCAGGTTTCATCCGGAAGCTCATAAAGATTCGCATAATGATCTTTGGGAAGAATCAGGGCATGCCCTCTTGCTGCCGGTCCCAAATCAAGGATCACACGGTATTTTTCATCTTCATAAAGTGTCTTGGAAGGGATTTCCCCATTTGCTATTTTACAGAAAATACATGCTTCATCTTTCATTGACTCTGTCTCCTTCCTGTCATTAAAGGCATCCTGTATTTAAACATGATAATGATTTTCTCCAACATTCTTTCCGATATGGCATAATATAAATGTAATCAAAAAACCGCTGAGCAGTCCGCCCAGATGAGCGGCATTATTCACCCTAACACTCTGAAAGCCGGAATACAGGGATAAAGCTATCATTAAAATCATCCGCCGTACAGATATCTGAGCCGCATACCCTTTTCTGGTAATCACCAGATAAAGAAGGCCGCCGATCAATCCAAAAACCGCGCCGCTCGCACCGATAGAATTAAAATACATTCCGGTGGATACCTCATAAATAGCGGTCAGCAGATTCCCGCATATACCGGAGACAAAAAAGAGCACAAGATATCTGACGCTGCCAATTGTTTTCTCCACAATCTCTCCGCCAAAATAGAGCAATATCATATTATTAACCAGATGGCTGATATCGGCATGAAGAAACATAGCTGTCACCAATCTGTAGTATTCCTGGCTGCGGATTAAATAGAAAGCCCCGAATTCACCTTTAATATAAAGCCAGTCTCCTGTAAATTGGCACACCAGAAAAATAATGACATTTGCAGCCGTAAGCACTGCACTGCACCAGGGAATCTCTTTCATGTTCTGGTTTTGGTACCGATAAGTCTGCGGTTTTACCATAGGAACCCCCATTACTGCCCTTTAGTCCAATATTTGTCAATACCAAAAGGGTAACACTTCCTTACATACTTGTCAATAAACCGTTCGCCGTTTTGTGCAGTTATCCGCTTACTATTTCACCTCCGGTTCCGATTATTCCTCATATTGAAAAATCATATCTCCAAACCGGATTTCATCCCCTTTTTCCAGCACCATGCTCTCGTTCTGTTCCAGACGTATTCCGTTGATATAAGTCCCATTTGCAGAATTTAAGTCCATCAATGCCACCCTTCCTTCTTTTTCCACAAGCCTTGCATGAATACGGCTCACCGATGCATCAGGAAGAAGCAGCTGAACCCGGTTTCTCAGCTTTCCCGCTATCATTGGAAGCGGCTCCAGCCGATAACTGACTTCCTTTCCTTCCACCACTCCCCTCAGCCTGGACTTTCCTTTCTTCTGCTGTCCTGAATTTCCCTGATTACATCCAGGCTCCCCCAGAAAAACCATCTTACTGTCTTCTCCATATTCCGACAGCCATTCAAAGGACTCCCATGTATCTGCATCCTGTATCTCCTCTCCTTTTTCTTCTTTCGTTTCTTTCCTTACTGTCAGTCTCCATAAAAATACCAGCAAAACGACACCGTCCAGCGCAAGCAGGCCAAACAGGGCTGTTTTTAAAAGTTTTTCAGGCTGCAGATACCAGATAACCATACATAAAATTCCGAAGGCCAGACTGGCCGCTCCAAGGCCTGTCAGATTAAGTCTTCGCAGCTTATCCGCACTTTTCTCACTTCCTGCAGCGTCCGCAGTTTCCCTTCCCGCTGCCTTTTTCTCCGTCCCTTTTTCTGCTGCCTTATCTGCTGATCTCTTACCTGACGCTTTCTTATTTGCCGATTTCTTCTCGCTCTCTTTCTTCTCAGCCGTTCTCTTTTCTGCTATTCTTTTCTCTGCTATTCCTCTGTCGATATATTCTCTCGTAAAATTATCTTCATCTATATCAATAAAGGAAAGTTTCTGCTTTTCATTCTCTGTACTGTAGGTATACAGGCCTGGTTCCTCATAAAACTGTCCCTGCCGGTCATCACTTTCCGCCACCCACTCCGGATATCCGTCATCTCCGTAAAACGCCTCTCCGGCATGGCCGGCCGGTCCTGCATCCTCCTGCCCGATACCTTCGTTCTTTTCCCATATACCGCGGAAGCTCTCTATACTGAAGCTCTCCGCCTTTGACATTTTATAGAATTGATAAGCAGCACTCACTGCTTTCTCCTCCTTATGATCCACATGCTCCAGAAAAAACTCCGCTACCGGCATATAAATGCTGCCGGTCGGATTTTCCTTCTCCGCAAAGGGATAATAAAGGAGGCACAGCTGCTGTGTATCCAAATCCAGATACATATACCGGGGATCCAGCAAAAGATTTTGTTCCTCCAGCAAAAAACCGGACATATTTTCCAGTACATGGGCAAGTCCGTCTACTATTCCCAGTATTTCCGCAAAAGACATCTTACCCGCCTCATACAGCTGATCCAGGGATTGGCGGGAACTGATATCATAATACAGGCATACCTTTCCGTTTATAAATCTTTCACTGCTGCACAGAAGACCGGGAATTTTATTCTTCAGTATCATCCGGCACTGATAATTGTCCATTTTGTCCTTCGGTATATTTTCCAGAATCAGATAGCTATGGCTAAGCTCGCGTTTATATTCAGGCTTTATCATCTTTTCTCCTATCTGCGCTCCTTTGCGTCAGTCAATCATAAATTGCCGGCCTTTCTTGCCAGGCGGATAAAAGCAACGGCATCCCTGCTCAGGGCTTTTTTCTCCGCCTTTATCTCCCAGCCTGCCCCGGTAAATAACCGTACCCCCGGAAAGGGAAGTGAAAGCTCCGCTCTCAGGGATACGTTCACTCCCAGCGGGGACGCCCTCACCTGCTTTTCCAGATTCCTTACCGGCAGCACCCTCTCCTCCAGAAGCTTTTCCAATTCCGACTCTGCTGTCGCTTTCATTCTTCCGCTGTCCGGCTCGCACAGGCTTCCCCGGAAGGCGGATACATATGCCGCCTGATTCAGAAAGGATACCGTATACAGATAGAAGGACAGATACATCAATGCCGCAATCAGAAAGACTGCCAGCGGCATAATGAAGCTGGCTTCCAGGGTCATATAGGCATCATACATTTTTTTCGTTTTATCCATACAGCTCCTTCTTCCTCACTTATCCACAGGAACTCCGATCCAGGCCTCCATTATCCACACCAAAACCACCGCTGCCAGAAAAAACGGTGCAAAAGGGATACGGGTATTTCGGTTTCCTTTTCTGCTTATCAGTAATCCCGCCGCCAAAAAGAAGGTGAGCAGACAGGCGCCGATAATTTCCGCCGTACATCTCTGCCATTGCTGCATAAGCCCTGCCGGCATGACCAGCAGTCCGTCGCCAATCCCAATCTTACCTTCTGTTATATAACTGTAGAAAAGTATCACGCCTCCCGGAAGCAAGCTTACCGGCAGAGCAGCCCAGCTGACCTGTCCGGCCATTTTCAAAATCCCCCAGTAAAGCGTTCCCAGAAGGATACCGGTATACAGAAGCCATCCCGGTATTTTTTTAAGTTTCAAATCGTAACAGCTGCAGATTCCCAGGAAACTGCATAAGATTAAATTTTCTGCCATTTTTTCTCCTTCCTTTATCCACATCTGGAACAGGGCGGTCTGCCTCCCACCTCCGACAGCGGTATGCTGATGACGGTTCTTTTAAGTCCGCTGCACGTGATGGTATTATGATAACGGGTTCCTTCTCCGGTGACATAAACAAAACTGCTGCCGTCGCCGCCGCATTTTTCACAGGGATAATATTTTCCTCCCGATTCATTCCTCAGCTGTCCAACCTCATCCTTACCAGCCAGTTCAATGGAAAGGGTCAGATGCGTACAATTTCTTTCCCTGTGGTAAACAGTGCCGTTTTCCGTAATATAAACATATTCCTCCTGTTCCTCACCACTAAATTTTCTTTCCACATCATAGCCTGTCCATGCCCTCATATAGCAGCAGCTTACAATGTTTGTGCCGGGATACGCCAGAACAGGGACCACCGGCTTAACCCGTGCCGGCCGCACCAGCTGTATCATCTCATCCTCCGCTCCCGTAACATAGGCCAGCATGGACAGCTGACGTCCCTGCTGGTGCAGGGTTTCAAGATTCTGTGCAAAGGTATGGAAAAACAAGGTCATAGAAAGGATATTTATCATAAAAAATAAAAAGAGCGGTACGGCCAGGGACGCCTCTGCCGTCATGGAACCCTGATAATCCCGGAACAAAGAACGTTTCTGCCGGGAGGCGGGCAGGGACACCCCCTTTGCCGTCTGCCTGAGGGGATATGTAAAAGTGTAAAGTTTTTCGTTTGTGTGAGGAAAATGCGTTCGGAAGTACATGACCTTTCTGTTGTGTTGTTGATAGTTGCTTTTTACATGGCGTTCGTACAAAGGGGGCATCCCTGCTCACCTCCTGTTCAGCTGATTTTTCATTTCTAATCCTTTTTCCCGGCTTATTTCTTAAGCTGGTTTTTTAACCTCATCTTTTCTGTCTCATCCTTCTATTCATATCCATAGCTTCTTGCAATCGTATATTGATAGCCATAACCGCTGGAGACCGCCGCTTCCGCCCGCATACCGTCTATGCATCCGTCTATGCGGAAACAGCTGTTTCCTTTTGTCCGCCTGATATCCGCTTCCATAATATCCATAAGCCTGCCTGTTACTTTTTCCTGCGGCATCAGAAACAGCAGAGCCTGAAGATAGTCCTCATAGCCAAGTCCTGACTGTCCCTTCGGGTATTCCGATAAATGGCCGCGAAAGGTGAGAAGCTGACTGTATGGGGTATTCCAGCTGCCCCCATCCTTTATGACCGGCACTTTCTCTCCGTCAAAAAGCATCCTCATATCCTTCACGCTTTCCGCGTACCCCCAGGCAAAAAGAATCAGCTGTGTTACGGCCTCCTCCAGCTCCGGCAGGCCAAGCAGGGCCGTGATCAGCAGGGCCGTCCCTCTGGCTTCATTCTGTTTACCGCTGTCGCCGTACAGATATGCCATATTGGCTGCTTCCCGTATCAGAAGCAGTTTATTGGCCGTTCCGCGAAGATTATCCAAATCGTTGTCTCTGCCCTGCAGCAGATATTCCACCTGATAAGAGATTTCTGAAGTCTCCTTCCTGTTTCGGTAATTTCCGCATTTTTCCATAATATATCTCAAAAATATACAGGTATCCGCAATGCCGGAAGGTGTTTGTATTCCCTGCATTAATCCGGTGCCTTCCAAAACGATGTCCCGGCCGGTATAAAGGGTACCGACAGGAATGGATGCGGAGGACAGGGAAGAGCTGTTGTCTATCGCCAGGCGAAGGATACCTTCATTTCTGGCCTGGTTTACCACGTCGGAAGGCAGTTCCTGATCCCGTCCCTCCCATTCCTCATCCTCCTGCTGTTCTTTATTGAGTATGGCGTTCTTTACCTGCTCTTCCGTTTCCAGGCGTCTTTCCTCCACATCGCTTTCCAAAAATCCGCCGGACTGGATCAGTCCGGCATTCTCCGCCGCCTGTTCCAGAATGCTCAGTCCCCATTTATCCTTCATATAATCGATAGCCTGCGCCTTTAATACCTCCCCCTTTTCATCCGATGCCACCGCCGCCTGCTGCAGCTGTACATCCTGTGCCGTTAACGCGGTCAAATCCTTTCCCACGGGAATGTTAAAAATCTGAAAAGGGCGGAAATTCATATTCATATAGCTTCTTATATGTTCTTCGGTATTGGAAAAGGATGGGGATCTCCCGCCATAGGACATATCTATAAAAAACAGATCATACTGCTCCAGCATCTCCCTGTGGTATTCCGCCAGAGCCGAATCCATAGCCATATCCATCACACATTCTGTCTGTGTGCGGATGGTATGCATCCGCACGCCTTCCATAACCGTGAGCAGCAAAGACAGCAGGATTCCGGTAACCAGAGACAGATAAACCGTAATGTATCCACTTTTCACGGCATATCTCCTTTTAATTAAATACTTCCGGCCTGGGAGGTTATCTTCCCGAAAATGGAATTCACAAGGCTGGTCAGCTGGTTTTTAAATATAATTACCAGTCCGATAAGCACCAGAATGATTAATATAACCTCCACGGTCCCCATTCCTTCTTCTCCCTTAAGAATTTCTCCGACACGATTTTTCATGTGAACCGCTCCGTTTACCGTACGCCAATAAATTTTTTTCATATATTCCTCCGTTCCGCCTTTCGGCCGATAAATTTTAAAATTTAATTTTCACTTACATCCCTGCAAAGGAAAAACAGGCCGGTACCATAATCAGTACCATTACCACCACGAGCATCATCATCATGGGTAGAAGCAATTTCGTCCCTGCTTTTTCGCCGGCCTCTCTTGCATTTCTTTTACGTTCCTCAAAGGCATGCTCCGACTCCTTCTGCAGTGCGTCCAGAAGTCCGGAAGCTCCTTTTTTCAGGTTTTGGCTGAGCAGCGCGCTGCATTTACGGTACTGGGTTAACCGGCATCGCTGCCCGAAATGTTCATAAGCCTGCGTTTCTGTAATGCCGCTTTCCATTTCCCGGCATACCAGCATCAATTCCTCATATACATAAACCACACCGCTTCCGCCTGCTCTTTTATTTCTGTAGTCAGAGGCCATCCGCATAAATGCGCTCCTTACCGGAAGCCCGGCCCCCATGAGCAGGACAAGCTTGCTGATAAATTCCGGATATGACAGGAGCAGCTGCTCCTCCCTTTCCTTTCTCTTCTTCTTCAGATCTCTGTCCTGGAACCGGTACAGGCAGGCGCCTGCGGCAAGAAACAGGATAAAAAGCATGAAACTGTTGTCCTGTATTTTTTCCTTCCAGAGAACAGGCCTTTTATCTATTTGTTTGGGAAGTGCAAACCCTTCCTTTGTCCGGGAGGCCTTCTCCTTTTCCATAACCGCATCCGTCAAAAGCTTTCGGAACCGTTCTTCTTCTGTCAAAACGGGCGGGCATATCCGTACGGAAAAGAATTCCTCCCATCGCTGTTCATAGCAGGTAAGCACCGCACAGAGCTCCACCACCTCCCCGTTCTCTCCAACTTCCTCATTCCGTACCTTTCCATCGCTCTGAACCAGCTCGTAATTTTCACATTCCCACGTTATCTCAAAGGGATATCCTTGAATGGAGGAGGGAAAATACAGGTCTTCGGTAACCTCATCCAGGCTCGGGTTTTCTCCGGCGGTTTCCTTATAAAGAGCTTCCCTCAGTCCGGGCAGCATATCCTCCAGCTGTTTTCTGGTATATTCCCTTTCCTGAAGTTCAACCTGAATCTCTTCCCTTCTTTTTTCCTCCCTGGCTTCCAGGTTCACCTGCCGAGTGCCTCCTCCATAGGAATTCCGGTAGAGGATATCTCCCTCGGACAGGCTTTTATCCAAATGTGCGGAAAGGGAGAAAGCGGCGGCCAGAAAGGCTCCGGCGGTCACAATAAACAGAAAGGTGCTCACTTTTTCCGCCGTATATATCCGCATGCGTTCCTGCGTTTCCCAGGGGTACAGTATTTCCATATCCTCCTGAAGACGCGGATTTCCCTGCGGCCATTTTCCCTTTTCTCTCCCCTTTATCTGTTTTTGGAAACAGGTACAAAGCCATACTGCCGGCCGGAAAAAGATTCGCACGAATACGGGTGCATCCGCATTGGCATCCGCTTTTGTACTGCGGCTGGCCCAAAATAAGACAAGGATTCCCGTCAGTGCTCCCACATAGATCACCCACATAATTCAAACCTCGATTTCTATCATTTTTCTGGATATCAGAAATGCGGCAAGATATAATGCCAGACAGCCGGTCATGATTAGAATCCCGGCAGTATTGAAATAAAGACAGTCAAAAAAACCTTTTGAGGTAAGCTGAAGATAGGCCATTATCAGAAACGGCACCATATTCATGATCCGCTGTTCATAGCGTCTGGAGGAGAGAAGCGTGCGTATCTCCCTTTTTACCTCAATTTTTTCTCCGGTTATGGCGGCGCTGCGCCGTATGATGGCGTTCAGATTCCCGCCTGAGCGCTTGGCGATGGCAAAAACCTGGGCAAAGTCCTCCATATCCGCCTCCTTGCTTCTTCTTCCCAGATCTACAAGAAGGATTTCCAGAGGCACATGATTCCTCAGCCCCTTTTTCATATAACGGATTTCTTTCGCCATCAGGCTGTCGGCTCCGTAAAGGCGTTCCATATCCCTGCCCGCCTCGAGGAACGCATTTTCAATGGAGTACCCTGCCTGAAGCCCGGCCGCCACCGAAAGGATGGCATCCTTAAATTGATCCGCGAGCTGTTGCTGCTGTTTACGGATCAGCTCCTTTTCCATTTCCCGAAAGGAGAAAAAGACGATGGGCGACAGGGGCAGCATGGCCCAGAAAGAGTGGTAGAAAAACCAGGACAGCAGAGCTGCTGCTCCTATCCCTTTCACCCCATTTATCAAAATCTCCTTTTTGCGGAAGGAATACCTTCCATAATCAGGGGCGTGTTCCTTTTCCTGTTCCTCTCCTTTCCTGCTACGCCAGGGAAATCCCTGCCATTTTAAGCTTATCTGCATGGACGAGCTCCTCCTTTCTTACCAGCTTTCCCACAACCTTATTTCCTGCGGTTCCTTCTTCTTCCTCAAAGGCATATAACGGGGATAGGGTTATTTCTCCATCCTCAAACCCGGTAACCTCAGCGATTTCCAGTACCTTCCTTGTTTTGTCCCGAAGCCTGCCCAGATGGACGATTATATCCACCCCGGATGCGATCTGCCTTCGTATAGCGGGCAGGGGAAGCTCCACTCCCATCAGCATCATTGTTTCCAGCCGCATGAGCATATCTCTGGCACTGTTGGCATGGCCTGTGGACATGGAGCCGTCATGGCCGCAGTTCAAGGCGCTTCCGATCAGATCCACGGCTTCCCCGCCGCGCACCTCACCAACGATTATTCTATCCCGTCGCAGGATAAAAAAGAGAGAAGAAGGGGCTATAGCAAAACGCCATATGCCCCTTCTTTTATATTAGATTAGTTGTCCGTAATAATTTGGTACTCGCTGTTGTACAGGATTTATTTTATGTTTGTGCTAACGTCTGTGCGCATTCAGGCCGCCAATACGGCAGATGCCTATTATAATTTTTCCCGGATTATAATGCTGACACTGGAATAATCACTGAAACAAGTGCAATATCATGCGGTTCAGCTGCCAATGGGACATCCACGGTAAAAATTTATTATGTTCCCTAACGCGGGCTTTACCTGAAACTAAAACCACTGTTTAAAACAGGAACTTTAAACTTCCAATAAATAGCGATTTAGACGGGTGCAGTTTTGACGTAAAGGAGGATGGAGCTTACATAATCTATACCCCTCCGGGAGGTGCTGATCCAGTCTCAAAAAAATTGGGTAATGATCTGAAAATACAAACTAAGTCCGCAACATTCCCGATGCCTGGCGTTAATGGGGAGATAACAGTAGATTTTTCGGTGGTATTTGATGGAATATCTGGTTATAAACTGGCTTATGCTGGCATCCAGCAACTTAATGCTTTTAATACCAACGGCACTATTCAATACATTGAATTTACGAACCAACGTATTTCAGGGAATACGGTAACATGGTCTGTACACACCAAAAGAGGTACAGGCTCAGACATCAAGACCTGTGTAATACAAGGTATTTTTGTATCTATTTAAAGCGGACTTTATTTATATGGAATGAAGTAGCCGCCATTACTGGATGCAGTCCCGGTTATTATTATTTTTATAGTATCACCAGCTGTTAATGGTAAGGGCGGTACTGGAATTCTTTTGTGAATCAAATAACCATTAAAAGACCAAAGGTTAATATCATTTATATATACAGTGGCGTAAATGTCTGCTGATTCCGCAACGATTTCACTTGCGTATATGACACCTGCGGTTACAGCTGTATAGCCATTTGTAAAACTGATTATTCTTTCCCGTGCGGCATAATCCAGCCCCCTATTGACTAAATCGCTATTTAAACAAAAGAAAAAACGCCTTACAGCGTTTTTCCCTTTTGTCTAGTAAATATATTATTTTCAATCCATGTCCGGCGGGTTTGCTGCCGAACCGCAATAGGAAGCATCCATCCCTTGCGACACTTTAATTATAAAATACTCTTTTGGAAAAATCAATATCCTTCTTTACTATTTTTACCCTCACCGAAACATTTGTAAAATGCATCGGTGAGAACGGCCAATTCCTCCGGTGTCAGTTTTTCCTTTATTGGATCAGGAATACGATTATAATTCACAGCAAATGTATCCGTAAATTTTCCAATTTTGGAGAACTTCTTTACCTGCTGCAATTTATATATTTCTGCAGCTTCTTCCCATGTCATTTCCCCTTCCTTTATCATTTTCACGGCTTCTTTTGTAAGTACCTTCTCCACATCTTTTTTGGATACAGTTCCAATTCCACTTATTTTCATTTTATCACACCTTTCTTCCTAATTACTTCACACGCCGACGAGGAATAAAACGGTTAAGCTTTTTCCCTTGTTTCTTACGCCCTCTTAAATATCCCCTTCAATAACTCCAATTGTTTGAGAGAGAAGGAGCATATTCCCTCGTCTGATATGGTAAGGTTTAAATACAATAATCATGAACTATATCTTTTTTCTTTCTTAATAATTTTCTTTTCTCATATTATTGTCTTCCTTTAATTTTTCTGTTATTATTTATTGTGATAGGGGAGCGGTGGCAAGCCCGCCCTCCCTTGTCTAATCCGTAGCCTATTCTATAGGCTTATTTTTTTGTTCTGGTTTATATTTTTCTTCGCCAGTTTCTACATAAAGGATGAAATCATTAATTTCTTTTTCGTCCCATCCTGCTGCCCTAAGGCCTAAAATTACTCTTGCTGCTTCCTGCATATTCATGTTATTCATTTTATCCTCCTTCCTGAATTTTGTTAAGGTTGCTTGCCTCTCTTAACTATCTTAAATTATACACTTTTTTTTATATATTGTCAATATTTATTTATATAATCGGTTCGCCACTTTCTTTGTCTATAAAAGATATTTTCAGATCTGCCCCCATCGCATCAGCAACTTTTTCTAATTCAGAAATCTTGAATGTATTCCTTTTATATTTATTGTTCATGTTTTGGGGCGACTGCCCCATCCTCCTTGCTAATTCCGCTTCTGTCATATTTCCTCTTTTTACTCATTCTCGGCATATTGTGTTTCCTCCCGTTTATTTGTGTGCATATTTTCACCTCCTTATATAATAATACATTTAATTTTATATTTTGTCAATTTTACAGTGTAAAAAATATAAAATTGTTTATAAAAAACTATTGACATTATATAAAAAAAAGTGTATTATATAATTATCAAAGAAATACAGGGGGAAAACAAATGAAAAAATATAACTTATCCGAAATCATGAAAAACGCATGGGCTACATACAGGAAATTCCAGAAATTTGTAAAAAAGCTTTCTTTTTCTGAATGCCTCCGCAGGGCATGGGCTGAAGCAAAGGAAGCCCTGGAAAAACCCGTAGCCATTACCCTGGCCGTTATCAAAGCGGCAGCTCAGAAGCTTGTACAGTTCGGCGAGTATGAGTCCATATCTTTTAAAGATTGGGAAAATTACGGCAAGAACCGTACTTATATAAAGGCATACCGCCACACACTGGCTGGGAACCTCCGGGTTGCCGATTGTGGGTACTGGGATAACCACGACAGTAAATATGTTCCGCAGGCAATTGACCTGCTGGCATAAAAATAAATATTCCCACCCGGCGGGGAAGCGCCAGGAGAAAGAAGGTATTATGAAATTAAGTTACATCCAAAAAATTAATCAAGCTGCTAAATATTGTGGCTATATGAAACAAGAATCCTACAATAAAAAAGACCATAATGCTACCTTTTTTTATAAAAATGAGCAACGTAAGCTATATCTTTTAAAAGCTTTATGCATCCAGTATCTCATCGAAACTGGAAACCTGAAAATGGGTAAAAGGCTCCAAGATAAAAACGGTACAATACTGGAGTCATTTGTATCTGTTGATGGCAGGTATAATTTCCATTCTGTTTCTGCCAACCAGGAATTTGAGGAAAATGAAAATCCTGAACTATATACAGGGGCAGACGATAAAAATTATGAACATTCTAAATTTTATCTGCCCTTTATGAAATATTTAGTAACCAATTTGCCCGAGAAATATAATAAGATTTATAGAATAATTACTGAAGAATATTTTTACTTTGATATTACTTCTAACTCAATGGAAAATCTTGATGCTCTGAAGGACCTCAACGTAAAAGGTAAAATATATAATTCTTACACACCATATGATAGTGAAAATTACATTTATTTGTGCAATCTGTTTTTAAATAATATTCGGATTTGTTCAGTTAAAGTTGAAACCGATTTTGATCGAAACGACACAATTTTAACAGACGAATCTGGTTTCTTGGAATATGACGAATATGATAGATTCTAAATATAGGATATAACAAGGGCGCATATAAAATATGCGCCCTTTAACTGCTATCCACGATATCCTGGTAGTCAGATACCGACGCCGACAGCTACGGCATGTAGCCTACCTACTACACAATTTTATTATATCATAATCTGCTTAAATTGGAAGAACAAATTTTAAGAGGATATAATCCGCTCTTTTTTTATGCCTTAATAAGCTGCCCTGTCCTGAGCAGATTAAGCATATGCGTATTCTGCTCCGCCGTACCGGTATATCCAGCAATACCGTTCACCGCCGCTATCTCCGCACGGTGCTTGTAAGATCCATCTTCCCCGATGCTTTCCAGTGCGCGGGAAATACTTGTCCCATGCCAAATGTCCTGCAGGTAGTATTCCGGCTCCTGCGCCGTCCAGAAAGGGACGTAACAGACATTAAGGTCTACTACAGTGCCGATACCGTCCACCCGCCCCTTGCTTGTGTATTGCCAGCCAAACAGCGGCTGTGACGGAGTGGGCTTGTACTTGTCCGCGGGCGGATTGTCTGCCAGGTTAAAATATCTGCTGTTGGGGTACCGGGCAATCCACATCGGACAATCAAAAACCGTGGTATCAAATACACTCTCTTCATAAAAACTTTTCCCAGTATAAATCCCGAACTGATATCCGACGCCAATGATTATATCTGCTGCAGACTGTATAATGCCTGTCAGGACGCCCTGATTAAGCGTCCGCAGGGAATTGTCTTCCACGTCCCACCAAACACGGCAGACAAGGCCGTGAGAGCGCAACAGGGACACTACCTGCCCGGCTTCCTCCACAGCCTGTGTCGGCGTAAGGGCATAGGTATATTTATAGACCTCAAACGGGATTCCCTGCTCCTGGCATCCGGCCACATTACGCGCAAATTGGCTGTCTGGCTTGCCAGATTTTACAGTGCTGCGCAGGATTGCAAAATCGCATCCTGCAGCCTTTACTTTTTTCCAGTCTATTACTCCCTGGTTGCTGCTTACGTCTATTCCTTTATACATTATATACCTCCATATAAGAGGAAGGGGATTACTCCGTCTGCTGCGGCTTTGTTTCCGGTAATTCCGGCAGACCAGCCACCGATGTTGCCAGGGATAAGATACCAGCCAGTGCCGATGCGCTAAACACGACCGGCCAGTTTACTGCTCCCAGGACTGCTGCCGATCCAACTGTGGCAACAAATGTCTGAGCCACTGTCTTAAGCGCCCTTACTCCTGCTCTTTTAATCCATTCTTTCCAATCTCTGTTTTTCATCGTAAAATCCTCCTTTATTTGATTAATTGTGATGCAATCATAAAAATAAGCCCCGTTGCCAATGCTCCGGCAACAACGCTTATGATTGTCGTAAATGCTGTTTTTTTTGCTGAATTCCATCTTTCAGCTGGTTCATCCTCAAGTTTTTTCAGTCTCTCCCCCTGCATGGACTGCTCTTTAACCATTGCTTCCATTGTAAGCGCAAGCTTTTGGACAGACATCACTAAATCCTGTATAACTTTATTTTGTTCTTCTTGTTCTTCCATTCTGTGTTTTAAGGATCCGATTTCATGTTCATGGCCCTCAAGTTTTACTGCAATCTCTTCATCTGTCATGGGCACCTCCATGTATAATGCGGTTTATCCTCCCCGAAGAGTCGGTACCGCAAGTAATCATCCAGTATAATACAAACAGCTGACAGGAATGTCCAAAGCACAGTAAATGGCAAGCATACCTGCCCCAGGATATTAAAAGGCAGCCCTGAGTAATCCCAGACCTGCCAGCCAAGCCAAATATTAATAATGCATCCGGCTATAAACTCCACCGTAGTTATAATAACTGCCCCGATGATACATTGCAGCCATACCGGCATATTCCAGGGGATAACCTCATTAATCAGCCCAATCAGCCAAAAGCAGAGGCCGCCCACTACAAACATAGTCCAATGGCTCCGCCCCCGGAACACAAGCTCACAGAGTACATAAAGTAGACCGCCGATACTGCACAGTACCAACGGCCTTACTGCCCTCATACTATGTCCCCCGCCTGCGCAGCAATCATGGCTTTAAGAGGCTCCGACTGATACGCCTCCGGCAGTTCCATACCATAAGCCACCGCGGCCACTTCCTCTTTCGTCTCCAGGCTCCTAATATAGATCCGTAGGTCCCGGAAGTATGTAACATGCCAGGTTACCCAGGCCATAGCTTGCGTGATAATCAGCCCCATATCGGCATTGCTGTAAAACTTACAATGCTCTCCCTCATTACTGGTATGCCAAGGGATGCTTTCTTCACCGGCAGCTACCTGGCTCTGTAGGCCTACAAGGCTTGTCTGGTCATGCTCAGTCAACGTAAAATGCTCCACCACGCCATCCGTCAGGGTGACATTAACCCCGGACTGTATCACGGCCTGCTGCAGGGCATTCATTTCCTGCACCTTTGCCTCCCGTATCTCCTCCAGTGTCGGTTCCGGTGCAGGTTCCGGTTCGGGTGCAGGTTCCGGGGGCATCCACACGCTACCGTCATTGGACAGCTGATACCCGTTGTATGCCGCCGTCACATCGTCGTTGCGGAATATAGTAGTATATCCCAGATAATCCTCCCCGCCAATATCCAGATCTCCCGCTGCGTCCAGATACAGCCGGAAGCCCTTTGTACTTATTACCGGTGATATACCTTCCGGGAATTTAATGGTTACTATATTCCCGGCCGGAACCACAGAACATTTTATTAAATCTTTGGACTGCAAAAAATTAAGGTACGCCATAAATGCATACCTCCTTTCTTTTTACGATATTTTGTTAATAGTTTCATTACTTTACTGCTGTTAAATAGCGATTTAGGAGGGAATCGTTTTGGCTTTACTGCAGATGGTCAACCTGGATATAAAAAGGCGGGTGCTGATACAGTTTACCCTTTTAGTTGTGTGAAACAATGTAGTTTTGGTGTAAAACATGAGACTCCTGCCGAAGCAAAATATTCTTATGCTCGGGTTGCGGTTCCGAGTGGTGCAAAAAAAATAATCTTTACTGTTGCAGCAAACGGTGAGTGCTCCTATTGGATTTATAACGACTCCGTTGACCGTGATCAAGCAATTGCCAGTGGTCACAATGTAACAGATATGGAATATGAACTGACACCAAATAATTTATATGCCATTTTAGTGTGCCCGAACTATTACGGACGTGCTGTTACATTGACTGGTATGGCGTATTTTTAATATGGGCTATGTTAAAGCGGACTTTAAGGTACTATACATATGGTAAAAACCTGTGTGCTACCTCTATAGTAATAAAATCCTCCAGCCGTATTATTACCAGCATTTGATATTGTCAGGTTTCCAGTACTATTGTTGTATGATAACCCTAAAACCGAACTAAAGGAACTTCCTCCAGTCTTAGCATAACCCATCAAAGTCCCGTTTTTGTATTTAACAAAAATATTGGCAGCTGTTATTTTAGAGTAATTGGGATAATATTTTGTGAGAGGGACTGTAACACTAGAAGCATCCGAAGAACCAACAGATACCGAAGCGTCAAATATTGTGTGTGATTTAAAAGGGATTACTGTATCGGCACCTCCTGGCATAATGTATCCAGGCTTCCCATCAGATGTGGTGCCAAATTTATACCCTGCTAAATCGCTATTTACCTTCTTAAGTGCCAGCGCCCCTGCCATATAGCCTGCCTGCGTATTAGCCGCAATATCGTCGATATCATCTATAATCTTCGATGCATCCGCAATACCGCCAGCGGGAATCGCAGGCTTTCCGGTCAGGTCTGCATAGTCCCCAGAAAAGGCCACCTTTTTTAAATCTGCGAACCATTTCTTTATTTTCCCCAGTGATAAAGAAAGCTTTTCACCGGATTCCAATTGCTCTCGTTTTTCCTCTTGTTTAAATGCCACTACCATATCCGTAGCCGCACCAGTTTTTTCCGCTTTTTTAGCCACTTCCGCGTCCAACACATCCATATTGTCATTAAGATCCTGCACGTCAACAGGATCGGTTCCGTCCGGCTTCCGCAACCGGTAGTTAGGTGTTAATTGCATATTCTCTTTGCCTCCTCTATTTCTTTTACTTTATTCCAGCCATAGGCCGCCAGACCGTTCCAGGAGTAATCTTCCTCCTGCAATCCAATCCAGGATACAAACGGTGTAATCTCGTTAACCCTAAGGCCATTCCAGGTGTACGGCCGCAGTTCATTCCAAGTCTTCGGCTTCAGGTCATTCCATTTTATGTATTTATAATCAAACGTGTACCACAGATGCGCCGGCTTAATATCCTCCAGCATGCCAATAAATGCTTGCATATTGCGAGGGATGCCATATATGCCTATAAATCGGACGATAAAATGATAGTTGGAATTATCCTCAATAACTTCCACTTCGCCACCAGAAAAGGCTTCTGCAACGCCTTTAATCATCTCCGTGGTAGTAGTACCCTGCCCCCTGATTTTGGCCATTATAATTTCCCGGCGTTGTTCATAGCTCAGGGACATATTTGTGGCAACACCAAAAACCTCTTCCCAGCGGAGCAATCCCCATGTTGCTGTACTGATAAATCCCTGTGAAAAAATATCTTCAAAGACATTCTGTAATATTCCCAACTCATATCCTTCTGTGCTATATATTTCTTTTATTTCAGTAATATTAGCTATAAATTGGGGAACGTATTGAGATAGTTCTATATAATAATCCGTCTGCACGCTTCCGGGTGTGGAATCCCTGGCGTACTGTAACAGGCCATATTTATTTTTACCGTACATGATTAGTTACCTCCCAGGTCATTCCAAGTTGTGGCACCCTTTTTGAGATAAACCGTGTCATGATTGTGTGCCTTTGCTGCCGCATCTGTAATTCCATACCCGGCAAGCGTTGTAGGGTTGCTCCCGCCAGTTACATGGCCCTGTGCATTTACGGTAACACTCCGATATGTGCCTGCCGTCACTCCACTATTCGGATGGGTGTAACCAGTTTCAGGAGCGCCCCACGCTGCGGTACCATCAGCGCTCCACTTCAATATTTGTCCACTGGTGCCACCTGCAGGGATGTGCTTATTCCCAGGTGTAGTGAGGTGTACATACTTATTTGCTTCCGCTTCTATTCCCTCAAGCTTATCCAACATGGCCTGTGTTACTTTATCTATCACTATTTTATTCGGGTGTGTATGATTCTGACTGGTATCCACATCCGCTCCCGTAATATAGCCAGCGTCATTGGTAAACTGAGACAATCTGGTAGGCATGTCGGTTATCTGTGACTTTACATGGTTATGTGTGGAAGGCGGGAAGGTAGATGGCCTGCTTTCAATTTCCGACCACTCATACCCAGGCTTTTTATCTGCTTTAGCCCATGCTTTAACATCCGATGCAGGCATGGACGATGGCTTGTTTTTTATATAAGCATCAGAACTTGTATCTGTGGTATTCCAGTCTGGCTGCACATTTACCTCGGCTCCGGCAGCAATTCCGGACAGCTTATCCAGCATGGCCTGCGTCAGTTTGTCAATCACACCTTTATTGCTATGGGTATGCCGTTTACTGTAGGCATCATCCCAATTAGTCCGTTCAGCCGCAGTGATGTGCTTAACCAGGTCAGATATGTGGCTATAGGCAGCATTCCATGTATCCAGCAAGGACTGTGTTATCTTATCAATAATTCCTTTATTTCCGTGGGTATGACGTTTGCCGTACGCGTCATCATAATTTGCCTTATCCTCCTTACTCAGCAGGCCGTCAACGCTCTGGGTTGCTTTGGGGATCGCATTTGCAGATATCGCAATCCATTCCGTGCCGTTCCACCGGTATGTATAATCGGTATCTTTTACATTTACCGTCCACCCATCGTCCGGCTTAGGGTAAGCCGTGGCAAGGTCGGCAAAGGTGTTTACAGCCTCTTTCCAGTCAATTGCTGTTTCCAGTGTGGAAAACTTATTATCAACCTCATTCCGAGTGTACTTATCATCCCAAATAGGCTTGTTTGTATTTATGATACTCCGGATGGATGCTTCCGCAGATTCCGCCCTTGCGGTTTCTGCTTTAATGTTCTCAGCGTTTTTATTTTCCGCCGCCGTGGCGCGGGAAGATTCTTCCGCTAGATTGTCCGCATTTACCTTTTCGGCGGCCTTCGCCCTGCTTATTTCTCCGGTCAGGTTATCGGCCAGTTTTTTTTCTGCGCCGGCTGCCCGTTCTGCCTCCGCCGCAATGGCATCTGTATTTTCCCTTTCTGCTGCCTCCGCCCTCTCTGTCTCCGCATCCAGGCGGAGAGATAAAGCATTTTCGGCATCCTGCGCCCTGCCGGCCTCGGTGTCGATCCGACCGTCCAGACGCTGCTCTTCCCCGGTTGCCCGCTCTGTTTCAGCCTGCAGGTTCCTGTTCAACTCCATTTCTGCAGATTTTGCCCTAGCCTCTTCCGCATTTACGCCGCCCTGTGTTTCAAGGATAGCATCCTGTACTACATTTATATCCTGAGCTTCCACGGTATCGCCGTCCGTCTCATAGGATACATAGACCACCTTTTTATCCGTCTGGATCCGGATAATTCTTTTCCAGGGCATGAGGCTTGGGGTGGACAGCGCATAGGTCTGCAACTGCTCTCCTGTCAGGGTGGGGTCGGTATATACCGCCAAGGTGCTGTCCACGATATTGTCATGCTGTAGCTCTGCCTCATATATCCCATTGTCCGGCATACGGATTTCTTCTTCAATCACATAGACTTTTCCGTCTACTTTGTTCAGCTTATCGTAAAATACGGAAAGCTCCATCATCCCATCACCTCCAGCGTCACGGTCCCGATGACCGCTATCTGCTCATCTGTCAGCTCAATATTGTGATCAAAGCCGTTTATGGTAAGGCCGATGTAATCCTCTACGCCGGCAGTCCCCAGGAGGATGTTCCCCACACGTGCATACCCTACATAATTAATGTCAAAGGCATTATCCTTTAAAAACACGTCAAATGCCTCCCTGAAGGAAGCCTGCGCCGTGCCAAGGTTTACCCCATCCTTTAACTTAATCCTTGCCATGACATTAACAGGCAGCTCCTGCGCCGACGCAACGGTCACTGTGGCCCCGATAGGCCGCATTTCCTCAATGTAGTCCTTGACTGTATTAAGTAGGGCCGGCGTGGCTTCCTTCTTATCTTCATCTGCGATCACCACTTTGACCGTTCCGGGGCCATAAGCCAGCGGGAATACCTTGGTAACCCCTACCCCTTTACAGGACATAGCCCAGTTATAGTAATCATAAACGTTTCCGCTGGTGGAAGGCTTGCGTAAAATAGTCAAATAGCGTTCACGGAATGCCTCCGTTTCCTCTTCATCGTTCCCCGGTATAATTAATTCAGTTAATTCTCCGGATTGGAATCCCTGTAGATACTGTATTGGAGTAATACTTCCATAACATATATTTCCCTGACTTCCAACGCTTTCACAAGTGAATTCATAACCATCTGATCGCTTTGCTGTAATGAATAAATTTAATTTACCCGCATTAAATCGAGTGCCAATTGGCACATCTAAATCAGATGGTACAAAATGCCCTTTCCATATTGCTGCTGTAGCCCTATGCGGATAAATTGCTCTTTCTTCTGCTCTCTTCACCAGATATTCTCTGGACGCAGTATCCGTAAAAGTTTCCTTTAATATTACATCTGCAGATATGTAATTTTTTTCTATTTCATAAGCAGCTGGGACAAGTGCGTTTTGAATAAGAGTTCCTTCAATTTTAGACAGTTTTTGAGGAACCCTTTCCAGAAGAGATTCCAATATATTGCTATATGTTTTATTCTCAAACCTTAATATCAACCTCCCCCAGATCACTGATTATAGTAAATGACATATGCAATATATTATTTTCTTTCTTTACATCGAAATTTTTAATCCCTTGTATATGCGGATTTACCTTCAAGGCTTCTTCTACTGCTTTGGGTGAATCATATTTAATAAATTCATCCGAGTAAGCTTTACCGATATACTGTTCCAGTTCTGTACCATAAAGCCATGAATATGCCGGATATCGGAATCGTTCCACTTTAAGACAAATCCAAACCCATACTTTTATAGCTTCCAAACCATATACCATTTCACCTGCCAGTTGACCGGTTTCGAAATCAATACCGTATTCGCAAGGAAGATCTGTTTCTGTACTTGGTAGGTCTTTTTGTATAAATGAAGGTAAAATACTCATACTTTCACCATCTTTTCTAAGATAAAATATCGACTGTCACTCATTTTCATAACGGCTACAAGATCACCCTTTTTTAAAGGTTCCAGATATTCACTATTGTCTGAACCATCTTTTTTTATTTTTACTTCGGTCGCTACCGAATTTATTAAGTGTTCCGAAAACAACAAATCTTCCGCAGATAAAGAAAGGCCGTCAACATCACAAGTAACTGAGCCAGTCATAACTCCTAATTGCATACCAATAGGATTATTCCTCTCACCTTCTGCTTGCATAATTCCAATCAAATCCTCATATGCACTCCTTGTATCACCTCTCTGTATTCTTTTCGTCCATAATATCTTTAAACAGTAAATCCAAATGCATAGTATGTACACCATTCTCCCAGGTATGGCTATCCGACTTTATCCAATAAAGTCCTTGTATTTTTGTAGCCGTATCTATTACCGTAACAGCATTTCCCGCCATACATTTAATATTTCCAATTGCTTTTATACTTAAGTTTTGTTCTGGTTCTTTAATAAGGTTCTTAGCTGCTGTATTTGGTTCTATTCCCGCTTCTACTGTATAATCACCTTGAAACATACCATATTTTTCAATACTTTCTTCATCTCTAATTTCCCCAATTTGATTGCCTTTCCCATCATAAATTTTAACCTGATTTATAACGGAATCTATGCTCTCTGCTATTGAAACATTATATAAATTTACTCTTTCTGATAATGTGATTCCATATACCAGATCCCCTTTTTGTACCACTTCCAGCTTCCTGTTTTTTATGGTACACATATACTTTATACCTGTTACTTTGTATGCCTTCGTATAAGCCTTCATGATTATGTCATAGTAGCAATCACTGTCACATATCATGCTCTCAATTTTTATTCCCGTCTCAGCAATATGCCCTGTTTCCATTCCTATATCCTGGCATACCATTATGGTAATTTCTTCTGGTGTTAAATTCTTAAAGTTATACTTTCCCTTTGAATTTAATAAAGGATTCATTGTATCCGACGCGCTAAAATTAATTGTACCTGTATCGCTGTTAGATTCTATACCTTTAAACTGTCCGAAAAATATTTCAGAATTTTCTATTAATGAAAGGAAATCTCCAGATTCTATTGTGGGTAAGTTAGCCATGTTAGGATCATAAGGTGCATTAATTATACTTACATCCGCCGTTCTGGAAGCGGCATTAATATCACCACTCCATTCTACTTTTTCCACCATTTCTGTAATATCATATTGGCTTCCGTTTCTCTTAATAAGATTTATATTCCTTTTCTCGCCCCCGAAATCAATAATGTCATACCAGCATGAATTAAATTGGGATTATTTCCTATTGTATCTTTATTCTGTTCATATAATGGTTTCCAATCCGATTTGCCGGTCAGTTTCTTTGCGACTGCACTTAGACAATCACCTTCTTTTACAAGATAGCTCACTGTCTCATTTGCTTGTGGTGTCTCTCTGGATGTATCTAGTTTTTCATTTCTGGTGACTTCTGCAGTATTTGGCAATATGTACTCTTTAAATTCAAGATTATATGATATATCACCGCTTCCATCTTCTTCCCCATATTGGAAATTTTCAATTGTTACCATCATATTTATAGACGTTTCTGTTATAGTTAATCTGATATCCCCTGACAGTTTCATAGCTTCAATACTGTCAATATATTCTTTTGGGGTACTGATCGGGAAATATTCGCAATAAGACTGATAAGCAAAAGGAAAAATAGATGAAAAACTTATTTCTGTTAAACCCCTATTACCAATCAGATTAATTTCCCCTAAAGCATTAATATTAACTACTTTATTTATCTGATTCGATGTTATGCTGTAGCTTGGAGGCAGTACAGGTATTCTTACCGCATTGCCTCCTTGCCTTAACCATATTTCCATTAATATCTATTTCCTCCCATATTCACACGTGCTTTTGACAGTTTCTGTACCAGTGCTTCCGCCATTTTGTTAATATCAGCTTCTTCCCTGATAATAATTTCATCTGCAAGTTTGCTTATAGTGATATTCCCGGATGCTGCCCCTTCTCTGCGGGCCATGCGCAAGGATTGATCGTGTGGATAGACCCTGCTGCCACGTGGCAAATCAACAATCTCTCCTCCGCGTTCATGTATCTGTGCAAGACCTCCACCCCAGGATTCTGTTCCTCTTGCCAACATGGGAATGGTAGGAATATTTAGGGAAAAAGCATTCCCGCCTATTACCGGTACCCAATCGGGTATTTTGAATCCCATACCATTTATTGTATTTATCACATTATTTACAACTGCTGCCACTCCATTGATAACACCTTTTGCAATGCCAGTAATTGCATCAAAGGAACCGCTAAAAATTTTCTTTATACCTTCCCAAGCCTGTCTCCAATTCCCGGAAAATACACCTGTGATAAATGTAACAATTCCATCTAACACTGTAGTAATTCCATGTAAAATAGTTTTAAACTGTCCTACAAAAGCAGAAACAAAACTAATTACATTTTTGAAACCAAATTTAAATCTTGCTACGAATACCGATCCGATAAATGTAAGTATGGGCTGTAAGAATGACTTAATACTGGCAATCATAGGCCCAATTTTTGCGACAACTGATTGAAAATGAGGAGCTACCGATCCGAAAGCACTCTTTATTTGCAAAATTATTTTTCGAACTGCAGAAAATTCTTTCGTAAAATTTGATGCAAATTGTTTGGCAGCCGCCTTTATTTTGTCGAAATTCTTTATTACAAGAGCTATAGCGGCTATTAAAGCCAGTATTCCCACAATAACTAAACCCACAGGTGAAGTTAATAAAGAAATTGCTCCTCCTGCTATTTTTATTGATTTAGCTATAGTATTAAATACACGCAGGCCGGTTCCGACTGTAGTAACCAGTTTTCCAAACATCATAATTGCTGGCCCTACTGCAGCTGCTATCCCTGCTATTTTTATGACCATATTCAGCTGAGCATCCGACAAACCATTAAATCTTTCCGCTACGCTATCAACAATACCTGTTATTTTTTCAAATGCTGGGATTAATTTCTCACCGACCTTAATCCCAGCATTTTTTATTTTATTTAAACTTATATTCCAGCGTTCTGCAGGTGTCAGCATCTTTTCATAAGATTGTTTGGTAAGTCCTGCTGATTCATTCATCAATCCTAAAGCTGTGTTAAAATCACTAAATCCGGCCCCAGCCAAAACGGTCATAGAATTTAATGCTTCCACAGAACCAAACAATTTCGCCATTGATTCTGTATTTCCATTCGTCTTTTCATTGATTTCAGCCATAAACTGCGCCCAACCAACAGATTTTAAATGTGCTGCATTAAATTCTAATCCAAGGCGTTTCGCTTCTTTCTGTGCATCTGCTGTAGGTTTCAGGATGTTGGAATAAGCTGCTTTCATGCCAGTAACAGCTTGTGAGGTATTAATACCATTTTTAGTCAGAATCGCAATAGAAGAAAATAATTCCTGTGATGATACGTTTAATGCATTTGCAACAGGAGTAACTTGTCCCATACTGGATGCAAGTTCTCCGAATGTTGTTTTACCATAATTCTGCGTCATCATCATTTGATCAGCAATTGCACTATAATCTACAGCCCCTTGATAGGAATTATAAACGGTAGTAAGCCCATCTATTGCTGTTGCTGTATCAGTAAATCCTGCTTTTGCTGCTTGTGCGGCTGTTTCTACTACTTTTAATGATTCTGCTGTTTTTGCACCTGCAGAAATCGCTTGATACTGTGCCTCTGAAATCTCTGTTGCTGCTATTCCGGTCGAATTCGATAAACTCAGGGTTTCATCTTTTATTTGCTGTACACTTTTTACTGTTGTGTCTGCGATTGTCGTTACCTTGGCTATCCCGTTTTCAAAATCGAGTGCCATTTTCCCCGCAGCAACTCCTACACCTAAAATTGGCGTTGTTACGGAAGTGGTAAGACCTTTTCCTATATTCGTAATACCCTGTCCAGCCCGTTCAATGTCCTTTGCTATCTTAACTGCTGTTTTAGAAGCATTGGTCATTGACTGTACAGACTTCCCTAAATTACCGCTAAACTCATCCCTCAACCGCAGTACAGCATCTATTACCCTACTCCTTAATGTCTACCTCTTTCTCCCGCTCGTTTAGCTCCTCTTTCATAAAAATTTTGATTATACGTTTATCACTTTCAGGCATATCAAAATAATCAGAGGGTTTCCATCCCTTATCCCGAAATAACAGATACATCAAGCGGACTTCCGGATCGGTGTCAATCAGTTTTTTATTTTTTTCTCCGATTCATCTCCATATCCACTCAAAACTGTAATAAGGTCAGCAACCTTTTGCATATCGCCACCATAAAAAAGCATTTCTGCTAATTCTTTAGGTGATGCACATGAGAAATGCTTCTGCACGGTTTTGTCTCCAAGATCAGGTTCAACAACTCCTTCTGTTACCAGAAGCGTATTCACATAATATACTTTACTGAAATCTGCCTCTCCATCCTGTCCTATAATTCCGGCTGTAATCTCTGTATATCTGGCTCCAGGCAATGCTTTACACTTTACAATAAAAGGCTCTCCGATCATTTCGGAAAGCCTTTTTATCTCAATTTCTCCTGTCGGAATTTCCTTTAACTTATCCCGATCCAACTTCATTAGTTTTTCTGCTAAATTCATAGTATCCCTCCTTAATTCACACTATCTAATATTTCCCAATCCTCAAAAGTAAAGGAATAGGATTCTTCACCATTTTTGCCAGCTTCCCAATCTGTTAAAATTGCCTTATCAAGTTTGCATCCATAAAAGGCCACTCTCTCACCCCCAAACGCATCAGGATCTTCCAGTTTAGATATAATGGTAACTGTTGGTGACTTTCCTTGTTTCAGGGCATCTGAAACTTGCCTCATTACAAAAGATGAAATTTTATGTAACTTAAATTCACCTTTTCCTTCAATTCCTGTCATTTTTTGTCCGTCAATCAGATGTCTGGTGCGGGTAACAGATGTATATTTTATATTTAACTCCCCTTTACAGGAAATTACTTCTGCCATGTAATGACCATCAAACCACATTTCGCCCCACGTACCATTCATTATATTGTCTGCTAAATATCCGTCCATTCTGCACCTCCTTAAATATAGATATTGAGGTCAATATCTTCAATTGCATCCAGTATGGATACTGTAGCCCTCAAATATACATGTGCACCTGTATTAGCTTCTTTGATTTCCTGATCACTCATATCCTGGGTATCTATGCCTTTACCTTCAAGGTATTTCCGTTGTGCTTCAACATCAATTTCGCAAATACCAGATTGTATAATTCCACTTCTTATAAGTTCCCTAAAATATTCGTTGATTGCTGTTATAAGCAGGCATTTATTATCATAAGAATTTGCATACCGGCCTATATAGTTATCCTGTGCTGTCAGTGTAATATCATCCTGCATCATATCCATTGCTTCAACTATTTTTATTTTACGGAAATTCTCTCCTTTATCTGCTGTGATAGTGGTAAGACTGTTTACTGCCCGGCATACTTTAACTTTCTCCCCATCCCACATAAATACGAATTTTCCGTTATCTACAGCGGCATCAAGTTCACTCCGATTAAGCCGTGTACAGTCTGTAAAATCCGTAAGTGGTGCATATGTGCTTGAAATAGTTATTGGAGTACCTGCCAGCAGACCAGCTACCCTTACAGCTGCCTTCTCCGGGGGATATTCTTTTTCTCCTATAAAAAGACTTGATTCTACGTTTACTACTCCCTCCGTATCTGCATTTATGGTGGGAAGGACTGCTTTTATAGTCCTCTTCTCTTCTCGCTGCGTTTTTATCCAACTAACTATATCTTCGGTTTTATTGTCCAATTTGACAGGTGGAATAACAAGCCAATTTACTTTTATTGTTTCAAAGTAATTCAGCATTTTTTTATACTCATCCGTTGTCTCGCCTTCCATATCCATTACATAAAGGTAAACTTTTTTCGGAGCCGTTTCATAACCTGTCAACGCAAAATTTACAAGTTCTTTATTCTCATCACTTAATTCTTTCGGAATATCAGAACCGGGATAAATTACTGTGGTAAGAGGTGTTGCATCCTTTAACACTAATCCTACAACTCCCCTCTCTCCCCTTCGTGCTGCAGATGCAGCTTTTTCTATAAAAACGATATTAATAGATGGCGCTCCCCTTTTTTTCTCCTTCCTTCATTTTCAAATTAACTGCCTTCATTTTTTCTTCTTTGGGTACTTTACAATGGTTTTCATACCATTCTAAATCAAAAGAAATTTGAAGGATATTATTGTACTCACCCACATAATCATGCGTATATTGCTTAATATCCAGTTTCCTGTCCTTGATACACAATTTCATTCCCAAAAGTTCCTGGATTTCTTCTATCTTCTGTAACTGGTCTGATTCATTCGGTACCCCTTGAAAATATGTAACTTTCACAGCGCATGATTTTTTAACAAAATTCTTTGATGCATAGTTCATTCCATACGGGATACATTCTATAAAAAAATATGGCTTCTTCCATCCTTCGGTTGTATCATTTCCATATCTTTTTATTTTCGGATATTTACTTTTCAACATAGCATTTAAGACCTGTATTATGTCGCTATAAGATATCATAAACTAACTCCTTTTAGCATCTCATCCAGGAACTTTTCTATTTCATCTGGAAATTTTTCTTCATATTCATGGCTCGTCTTCTCTGTATAATGTTTTCCAGGTACGAAACCTCCCGTATCTACTCCATTTATCCATTTTTCATGACCGTTTTCTACAAGATGAAAGTGAGGTGCCGTATTTTTAATATATGTTTGATTAGCCTCATGTCTGACCTCATCCACTGTAATCTTCCAACTTTTAGGAATCGGTCGCTTTCCTTTTTTATAAGAATGCGGCATTAAAGAATTACAGTCTTTTGTAAAATCTTTTCCTACCTGCTTCATTTTAGCATTTGTTTCATCCGGATATTTTGCAATGACTGTTTCAATATCCTTCTGGAATTCTTCTAATCCTTTTATAGTAAAGTCAACCGCCATCCGGAATCACCTCTGCTTTTCTATCCTGTATCTTTTCAGTACACATGACTTCTTGAATATAGCCTTGTTCATCCACATTTATGATGCTGTTTATTAAGAATTGATTATCCTTATATTTCAGAACATCTGTAGGAAGAAGATCCGGTAGATATCGAATGGTTATCTTATACTCTAAGCTATTTGTATCCTTGTAGTATTCCTGATATTCTTTTCCTCTTACCGGCTTTATTTCTGCATATACTGTTTTATATGGAATGAGTTTAGACACAAGGTTCCCAAGTGAATTCTCTGTATCATGATATCGCATGATGGTAATACGCTTTTTCAATCTTCCTGGATTGATTCCCCTTACGTCACCTCCTCATACTGTAATTGCAACTGAAGAATTATGGAACCGAAAGTATATGACATTCTTTTTTTCTGCTGCTCTGTAACCATCAATGTACGGTTATCATATAAATCCTGTACTAATGCCATAAAGAGCATATTCGCTTTTTCATTGCTGCTGTCGTATTTTCCTACGGCAGCGATAATATAATTTTCAGCTGCAGCCATCATCTGTTCTATAATTCCGTCATCTTCGTCAAAATCAACGCGCAGGTATTCTTTTACTTTCTGCTTATCCATGCAACGCCTCCTGACTTAAAATTTCTTCTATAATGTCAGCTTTTTTAGTTTTTGTAATGCTATAGCCCTGCGCAGCTGCCAGAGCTTTCAGGGCGCTGACCGTCATGCCCTGAAGTTCTCCGGTATCCGGCGCGGTATTACCGCTTTCCAGGCTATAGCTATTTATTCCCCCGTTACACTAGTGTCGGATAAATCCATTTCGGCATATACAAATGCCTCGGAATCCTTAATCTTGCAGTCTTCACGCTCAATCGCGCGGAAGATGGTTAGATCCTCTTCAAAAGCATTCAGATCCCCGATTGCCGCAATATTGGATGTCATAATGGACATTAGATTCCTGTCGTAAAATTTAATTCCTTCTTTCAAGTCACCTATAATAAAAGGAATCTTTCGATGGCCAGAGGTGGCTGTGTCAGAGAGGAAATCCTGGTTCGGGATCACTGTTACCGGAATAATGGTTGCACCGGCGCAAAGCCGCGTCTGCATAGGATCCGCGGGGTTCGGCTGCAAGAGGTATTCCCCCTTGTCATTTTTAAGCGTGTCCAGCCACTGCAGGCCGTCATCGTTTGTGATAATCCGTGAGGTTGCCTTAAACGCCTGCCCAAGGGTGACGTTCAGGGCTTTTTTGATATCATCCAACCCTGTAATGGCCGTTTTTTCTTTGGTCTTAACCTTGCTAAGGATAATATTGTTGCGGGTAACGCGGCTTTCATCACCCAGCCAACTGATAAGCGTGCCAGTGATATTAGCGTCACTGTCCGCCAGCAGTTCATTTGTTACAGGCAGATACCCCGCATATTTCCCAATTTCATAGGTCTGGCGTTCAAACTGCGGCGTTACCTTTGCACCAATCTTTCCGCCTTCGGCAACCTTTGTAAATCCCGTCTGCTGCGAACGTTTTTTGAATGTCCTGCTGCCTTTATTGGTTGTCACGTTTTCCACATCCACCAGGTTAATCAGGGACGCTTTCGCACTCCGGTATTCATTCACCCGGGTCTGGATGTCTTCGGGCACGGTATACCCGCCGTCCGCAGCGCTGCCTTCCGTCATCATATTCGTAAATCCCGCCCGCGCCGCATTGGCAAATTCATGGGTAGAGTCTTTTTCATTTACCGGAACTATATTCTGCATAGGAGGCTCCGGGAACATCCCGTTTCCTTCCGGATCAAGGACATCCTTCAGAAGGTCAAACTGCTCCTGCAGGTTTTTCAGTCCATCCTTTGCCACTTTCGCTTCTTCCAGCTTGTTTTCATTTACCAGATTGGTTACATTTTCTTTCGCCGCTTTAATCGCGTCCAACATTTCTAAAAGTTTTTTATGCATTTTTTCCTCTCTTTCTTAGATCCCGTACAGGTCTAAATCACTTAACAACTGTTTCTTTTCTTCCTCTGCCTGATCCCTTGCATGCTTTTCTGCCATTACCTGCTGCCGTATTTCATCCGTCAGGCGCATTCCTGCCGCCGCATTCACCATGACGGCATTGTCCTGCGCGATTGCATCCACAAAACCAAATTCCAGTGCCTGGTTGGCGTTTATCCATGTTTCCCGGTCCATCATTTTGAGGATTTCTTCCTCCGTTTTCCCGGTTTTTGCCACATAAGCAGAGGCTAACGCGGCATTCATCTGTTTAAGGATTTCCGCATTTTTCTGCATGGCATGGTAATCCCCGGAGGCTCCGGACATGGATACGTTGTGGATCATCAGCATAGCTACCGGGCTGATTTCCGACCGGTTTGCCATTGCTATTACAGATGCCGCTGAACCCGCCATTGACTGTATTTGTATCTCCACATCCTGCCTGCCGTGCAGCATGGAATAAATTTCCTGGGCGGCCATTACGGAGCCTCCCCCGGAATTAATAAGCACTGTCAAAGTTTCTCCCTGCTTTAACCCGTCAATCGCGGCTTTTATGTCTGCCGGGCTTGTTGCTTCCCAATCCATCCAGTCATAAATCCATCTATCATCATTGGGTATAATATCCCCCCTGATATCTACTGCTGCCCTTCCTCTTCACTTCCTTTCTTTTGGTAAGCTGCCCCTACCTTCGTTAATGGAACATAATTCCCATTTACTATTAAAACTTCCCCTCCCTCTTTGGCTGGATAGTCAAGCAGGCTGCGCGCTTCATTCGGCGTATAAATTCCATTGTTTACGGCTGTCTTTATAACGTCCATCTGGGTTTTTGCATCAGTCCTCAACAATGCCTTTTCATTAAATTTTGTAAAATACCCTGCTATCCGCTGTTTTTCCGCCAGGCATTTATAATTTATTTCCTGCTCATACTGCGTCAGCCGGTAAAGCATGGTGTCCACTAAAAAAGCCAGCTGCTGTGTTTCACTGTTCGCATAACTGGATTTCTCATAATCGTTTATTTGGTTCGGCTTAATTCCAAAAGCCCCGGCAATCTGCAGGGACGTGTATTTTTTCAGCTCATAAAACTGTGCGTCTGTAAGCTTTATATTTAACGGCTGAAGCGTCAGCCCTATGGGGACAGGAACTACCTTCCCTACATTCTTAGGCCCTGACATAAGTTCTGTATATTCTTCCTGCAGCTTTTTCCGTAATTTAGGATCCAAATCTCCCGTATACTGCAACACCATAGATGCGGTAAGCCCCTGTTTATACAGGTTATTCAGATAATTTTGGGATTCCCCCAGGCCGTCAACGGTTGTCCGCAAAATGTCCTGCACCGACTTTCCCATGATTCCGTCAAAACTGCACCAAGTTTTAAAATGCAGCACATTTTCCTGGGAGAAGGTATATGTTTTTCCTGTTTTAGGGTCACTATACCGGTAATACAACTTTCCCGCATTTCCAAACAGGCCTGTGTCATCCATAATAACCTGAACACAGTCTGACTGCATCGGCCAGAATGATTTTATTTTATATTCCCCTCCGTATTTCCCTTTTTTGATGTACACTGTCTGGATCCATGCAAACCCGTTTCCATAATGTTGACAGTTGGCTTCTATGGTTGTCCAGAAGGTTGCCGGAGTCATGACCGGGTTTGGCCGGTTCATCAACAGGCCTATGCCGGCATCCGGATCAGCCCTTACCCTCCCCTCACCTTCCGTTTTATAAAATTTCAGCGGGAGTTTTCCCATTGTCTCCGCCAGCATCTTTAGGCATGTGTAATAAGTAACCTCATTGATTGCCTTCTGTTTTCCCGGTTTGATTCCCAGCCACTTTAAAAGTTCTTCGTCTTCCAGTGACACAGCCGGCCTTACAAGCTCATTCCAAGCTCGCTTTATTCTGTTTCTGATTTTCCTTGCTGCATCTCCTCCAAAAATCTCTTTAAGTAGTCTTCATAGTCTTCCGATTCAAAATCATGGTAAAGGGCCAGTTTAAAACCACAAAGAACAGCATCTACTGGGTCAATGCGCTTTGTGGTTGCATCCTTATCAATTTTGATAAGGCCATTATTTTGTCGTATTACAGCATTACTCATAGCATAATTCAACAAAGGATTGGGAAGGTAAAGTATGTTCCCACATAACACTTGTTCCCTGAATCCTTGTGTGGATTCATTCAGGCTTTTTTGAGACTGATATACTTCCTCAACATCAAATCCTTGATCTGATAGGTCTGTCATCAACTTGCTTGCGTTTGCCGGATCAAAGCACAGGCATTGTATTTTCCATCCATATTTTTCGCATGTCTCCAGTACGTATTCCATAACGCGTCCCTGGTCCACAATCGGTGTATTTGTTATTTCCAGACATCCCATCCTTACCCATATATCATAAGGTGCCTTGTCTTTTCTTATGTGTTCCTGCAGCTTTTCCTGCGTTGGAATAAAACTGTGGGAAAAAACAATATATTGGCAAACCTGCTTCCCCTGCTTATCCACTTTTTGCGACATAAAAGGTATTATAAACGCGACGGATGTTAAATCTATTTTTGCGGACATATCAAATCCTACATAAACAGGTCTGTTCATGATATCCACAGGGAGCTTTTCTACTTCGCAGGCCTTCCACTTCGACATGTCTATGTAACCGTTTTCTGCTGCCTGCATCCAGATATTAAGGCACTTTGTCTTAAAAGATATCAATTTTTCAGGGATTTCTTTTGCAATTTCCCATTCTTCACGCAGCCTTGCGACTCCTTCGGCAAAAAAGGCGCGAATTGGATTTGCTTTCTGCAGTGTCCGTATATCCTCCGGATCGTCTGAGTCATCCGCTTCACAGATATCCACAAAATAATTGTCGTTATGAACATCAACATCCGGATCGAGAATCTTTGAGCAATAAGAATATTCTTCGATGTAACACGGACAGTTTAAGTTCTTACCAGCTGTCGTGATGATCATGAGAAGCGGTTCTTTTGTTGCTGCCCCCAGTCCCAAATCATAAAAATCCGTTGTCGGGTGTTGGTGGTATTCATCCAGGATAAGCCCTGCCGGGTTTGTTCCGTCACCTGAGCGCCCATCTTCTTTGCTTAATGGAAGGATAAAGCTTCCTGTTTTTTTATGCTCTATGATATCCCGCGTTATTTTAAACTTTAACTTCAAGGGTGAACCCCGCAGCATCAACCGGCATTCATTGAAAATTATTTTCGACTGCTGCCGTTTTACACCCGCTGTGTAATACTCGTACACCTCCCCGTTGTGTGTTGCCTGCTCTGAAATTTCATTCAGTGCAACCCCCGCCTCCATCTGTGACTTTGCATTCTTTCTTGCAACTTCCACGAATGATTTTTTAAACCGTTTATATCCTGTATTTTTATTCCTCCATCCGTATAACTGGCAGAGGAAAAATTTCTGCCATGTAGTCAACAGAATCGGCTTTCCAGCCAGTTCCCCTTTGGAATGGCGCAGATACGAAAACCATTTTACGATTTTCCCTGCTTTTTCTTCATCCCAGATATACGGAAAATCTTCTTTCCCTATTCGATCCAAATCTCGCAGGAATCGCTTACATGCCTGTTTATGTTTTTTCCCGGATGGAATCTTATCCTCCAGGCAATCCCTGGAATATTGGATTAACTCTTCCTTTATTGTCATTAAATATCACCGAATTCATCCTCTATCTCTTCTTCTGTCCTATCCAATTTAAAAGTTGCTGCTTTTAAACGGCTGTCAATAGTAAGACCACACATGGACGCGAACTTACGCATTTCCTCAGCGTATTTCTTTTGTATCATAATCAAGGGATTTTCTGCTTCATAATCATTTCCCTGTGCGGAAGTTTTTGTGACAATTAAATCCTCTTTTGCAAGTATGGCTGTTGCCTTACGATACATTGCATACGCATTACAATAACCCGCTAAATTTGATAAATCCAGATTCCCGACAATCTCAATATTTTTTAGGTCTTTTATGACCCTTTTATACTCCTTTTTTGCAATAGCATTTATAAGCCATGTTGGAGGTTTTTCAATATCTTCTGCTCCTGTTATAATGCTCTGTTCTTCTAGTATTTTTCGGTCTTTTTCCTCTTTTGTTAGGTTCCCGATCTGTTGATCCAACGGTTTTCTATTTTTACTCCTTTTATCGCCCCATTTCAAATATTTTTATTTGGAGTTTTGTGCAAAGAAAGGTAGGACAGCGGTCGTGGGAAAATCGTCTAAACTTTTCCTATACCCCCTACCACATTACCTTTCAATATTTCCTGTAGTTCTGCCTGTATAGCCTGGTTTTGTTTTTTATAGAGACGATGTATCTCATCATGGCTTGACCTGCTTACTGGTATAAGATTGTCGTCCATAAAAAACAAAGCCATGTTATCGGCTGTTGGGATAATATGATGAACTGTCTCTGCATACTCAATCCGGTTATGTTTATGCAATGCCCACTGATCAATGCCATTATATCTTGCAATTACCATGTCCCTTAAGTTTCTCCATCTTTGTGTATGGTACAGCTTATATATGCCTTCTGGTTCTCTGTACTCACGTTTACAAACAGGACATGATGTCCCGGAAGGGATACGTTTACCACATTTGGGACAGCGCTTATAAATCATCTTTTTACCCCCAATAATTGCAGAGAGAGGATTTGAACCTCTGACCTCCAGCTAAGGAGACTGGCGAGCTGACCGAACTGCTCTACTCTGCTTTAACTTTTTATCACGTAAAAAGGTACCCAGCTCAGCCAACCGGGTACCTCTTGCAAAAGGAGGGAACAAGTGTCCTTTTCACTTCTTCCACTTTATATCATATCAAAATAAAACATGAAATACCATGAAATCATAGTTCGAAATGAGTTAGAGCCTTCCCGTGGATATTGTATATTTGACGCACGTCAAATCCCATTTTATCTGATATTTTTTCCCACTTCATACGTTTAATATATCTATACATTAATACGTCCTTTTCATCCTCATTTTTCATTTGTTCTATTTTGTCCGATATCTCCTGGCACCGCTTTATTCGTAGATATCTAGCCTTTCTATATTTCCTTTCTTCCTCTTCCATCAAGGCTGCATAATCTGATAAATCCTTCCCACCAAAAGTATGAGGCATACCATCCATTATCACCGTTGGACAAATCTTATTTAAACGTATTTCCCTAATTCGTTCATCGCTTCTTTCCATTTGCCTTATAGCCCTCTCATACCCTTTTAGATAATCTTTCTTTTTTTCATTTTCAGTCATGCTCTTTTTTTCACATTCCATTGGTATCATCTCCTTTCATTCCTGCTGCCGTATTAAGTTTTATGCTATACAGACTTTATGTACATGCCGCAATTGTCCCGGCGTTTGAGCCGCATAATAGTCCCGTGTTACCTTTGTATTTGCATGCCCTAAGATATCAGCTATATCCTCCAAATTCACCCCATGCTGACGCAGGCTAGAAGCCATTGTTTTCCTCATTAAATGAGGGTATACACGCCTTCGTAATTCAGCCTGGGCTTTTATATTCTGCAATAGATCGCGATATGCACTCTCATGTATGGGTTTATATGGAGCTTTAAGACTTACAAAAAGATAAGGGCTATCATCTGTTCTGGAATCCAAATACCTTTTTATATGGACACGAGCTGCATCATCCAGAAATACTGTCCGATACTCCCTATCTTTATGACCATAAAGTAAAAGTTCTCCTGTCATAAAATCAATATCCTCAATTTTTACTCCTGGCACTTCTCCAACTCGTGCCCCTGTAGAAAGTAAAAATTCCATAACAGCACGTTCTCTTTTTCCTTTTATGGAATCTTTATTACATGCTGCTCTCAATTCCTCTACTTCTACTCCTTGCAGAAAATCAATAGGTTTTTTAGGTACTTTTTTCTTTGGTACATTTTCAACCGGATTTTTTGATATAAAATTACATCTTCTTAGCCAGACAAAAACAGCAGAAAGGAATTGACGCTCATTATTGATACTCTGAGGACTGTTACTTTTAAGTTTGCCCCTGGAAAACTCATTAAGGTAATACTCGACATCAGTCGGAACCACATTTCGCAGATTTTTATGTACTACATCCAAAAATAGTCTGGCTGCTCTCATATATTGATCTATAGTTTTCTCTGATAACTCCCTCTTTTGCATATTTAATTTTATTGTATCAAGCATATAATCATTGTCATCTAAGTCTGTAGACAGTGCAGTTTCCATTTTTACCACTTCTACACTGTACATTACTGACAATAACACCTGTTCAAGCACCTTTAATTGTTCACGATTTATAACTTCCTGCATTTTTAATAATATGTCATTTATGAGCTGTTCCTTCATAGTTTACCTCCTTTAGTTGCCTAAAGGCCGCAAAAATGCTATAATACCTTTAAGCAAAGCGCAGCGGTAGTATCATCTTGGCGGGTGGACTACCGCAATATTTTTGTTCAACTTTTTACCATAAATTGGTAAATGTATTGACCCTACGCGCATAAGGTGGTAAAATACAATTGTTTCGAACATGAGTTCTGTGTCAATCAAGGGCGGCAACCCTGACGCAGGACTCTTTTCTTATTCAGTTTTTATAAATGTATATCCTGGCACTCTGATAGCCCTTGGAGTCCCAAATTCTGCATCTGTCGCGATCATCCCTGTTATAAGCATCTTTTTTATATGGGCGCTTACACTACTTTTAGATTTAAGACCTATCGCTTTCCCGATTTCTTGAAACGTAGGACTATATCCGTGCTCTTTTACATATATGACAATAAAATCTCTTATGTTATTTCGTATTACATCTCCATTATTCATGTTTATTTACCTTGTACCCAATAAACGGAATCCATAAAAATATCCGGCTCTTTTGGCTGCTGTATAGATATACTGATTATCAAGACTGCTGCCAGAACGGCAATTATTGTTCTTTTCAAATTTAATCTCCGTTATCTCCTTGACTTGTCCAAAAAGGTATTACAAAGAGGACAATCCACCAATGATTAAAAATAACAGCTAATACAGTAAAACAAATAAGTCTAATTGTATTGCTCACTAATATTCCAATATTTTGTTGGAAGCTTTCACTATATTTTTGCTTCATGGTTCCTCCATAAATTTACTTATTTAATTCTGTCTAATAATTCTAATACACATCTAACCTTCCTGATTTCCATAAGTTCAATGCCATAAAAATCTGCATACTCGTTCGCTTTATCTTTATTCGGAAATCTCATAGCTTCGTTTAATTTCACAGTATACGAGAATAAATTAGGGTGTTTGCGACTAACGTATTTTTTTACCCCGTCTCTTTTTGCTATGACTACATAAAAGTGGTTTTCACTATTCTTTCTCAACTCTTTATTATCCATGCTGTTCCTCCTTAAAGTTCAATGCGTACATTTTAAGCCTTAATGCTTTTCCAAAATCTTCACAAGCCTGCACATACCCTTTGTGGTATGCCTGGGCTTCATTTAATTTCTCGGATGATGCTTGTTGCAACATATCTGTTATTTCGTATGATTTATCAATTATTTCCTGCTCGGTCAACTCTGCTCCTTTCCCGGTTCTCACCGTTTATTTCCTCATTTACACTCGCGTATTCCATGTTCTAATTGCCTGTGGCCGAAGGTCATTCAGCACATTTATTTCCCCATCTTCTGTCAAACTTATATCCATGACAAAATTTGAAGGTAATTTCATCCCGCAATCTTCGCACTCGACTTCAAAAGTGAATCCAACAGAATGATGACTACTGTTATTTGATTTTGTTCTGAATACCGCTTTTCCTCCGCAGAATGGGCATGGTTTTAATTTTTCCATTCTATTTCCTTTCTGGCTCACGCCGTCAAATTTTCATTTAAGTGAATACTATGTTCCCTACCTTAGCATGTACAAAATCAGCATCCAACATTTCTTTCCATTCCTCTTTAGTAGCTTTGATATCTGCAAACACAGTATCATTTTCAGCACACCACTCGCATAATTCATCCAATGTTTCAAATACAGGGCTTCGCGGTTCCCCTTCCGTTGTGGTTCCCCATAGTTGATATCCCTCTCCTGCTGGTGGTTCAAATTGTTTCATAAATATTTCAGTAAAATCATTAAAATTTGGGCATCCGTATGATGTAACTGGTATTCCTTTTATTTCAGCAAATTTTCTACAGCTCTCGCAGTATTCTTCGTCATCCCCACTCATACATGTTGATGGTCTAAGAAAATAACCATACCACACCTGATTTAATGGATAATCAAAATCTAAGGGGACTCTTTTTAATTCTCTTCCCATTTCATTTATCTCCTTTAAATTCTCACTTAGCGAACTACCGTTCACCAATTGTTACTGAAATATGAAGAGCTTTGAATACTTTATCAGCGCTTTCCACATTCATCTTCCTTGTTCCTCTTTCCCAATAAACTATCGCTCTCTTTGTTACACCAGCAGCATCGGCCAATGTTTGCTGGGAAATACCCTGCCGCTGTCTTTCTTCTTTCATCATTTCACCCAAATTCATATTTGACACCTCTTTTCCAAAATGATATACTACATCTTGTAGGGAACAATTGTTCTAACACAATTCCTATGGGGAGTGAAAGACTATTATGAGAAAGGGGGATCACTTATGGGACGCACAATTCGTATTCGTGTCAACTCTACGGCTCGGACTACCAGTAATGGAAATGTCCGTGTACGTACAACGGTAAGTAATGGACACTCATCCAAGACTACCACTAAGACTATCCGTGTAAGATAGTGAAACCTCTGCCCGGTGCCCACCACCGGGCAGTATTTTTTTCCCTTTCTCATAATCCCCGTATAGCCGGTAGATCAGCTAATGGGTTATTTAACATTATCCCTTGCCGCTGATCTAAACATCATAAACAGCATTTCTATGTTTGATTTTTCCCGATTTTGTCGGATTGCTTTTTTTATAGTTTTCAACTTATACCAATCACCATTCCTGCTTTTTTCTGCAGGAACATATACCCCAACTTTGTAAGGTATTTCTTTTTCCACTTGCTTAAACACTCCCTCTGGCATGACATAGTAATTAAAATCTCCCAGAAAATTGTGTCCGTTTTTTGAATGGAAATCCTCAAGGGAAGATTTTACCTCATAACAATAAAAATCTCCTTTTTCCAGTCCGGATATAAAATTATTTTTGGGCTTGAACTGCATGTAGTCCACACGAACGTGTTTACTCGTTGCATAGTCAAATGTGACCTCTTTTGCCCAGTATATCCTTGGGTCGTTATGTGGATTTATATACTTCTGAACAGATAGCGACAACAGTGTTGTAATCTCTGATCTACTACCCATATAGTCCCTCCTTCAAAGACTCATTTACCATAAATACGTTCCAGTTGCCTGTCCAGTTTTGCATTGATTTTATTTTGTAATTCACCCTCTCCAATTCCCAGGAGAATCTTAAGCTGCCAAATCATAATCAATACATCCGCCATCTCTTCCTGCAAATTATTATGTGCCTCGGCAATTTCTTTACTGCTTCCTCCGAAATTCTGTTTCCGCCACAGTTTGTTGATCGCCTGTGTGAGTTCTGCCATTTCTTCGATAAGCTGTCGGCTCTGTGGCTCATATCCATACTTTTCTGCAATAAGTTCAATCTTCTCTTCCATAGTCATTCCTTTCTTAAAGTTCAATTCGTTAATAAGAGTAAACTACCTCTCCATTTACCTGATTGGCAAAATATTCTGCCTCTTCTTTGCACTGCTCAAAGCAATGGCATACTTTATAGCCATTTTTGTAAAAATATACATAATATTTCATTCTGCACCTCCTAAAGGGTTATTTAATACATTCGTTATAGAACAATTGTAACATTTTAATCTGCTCTTCATAATCTTCCTGGGCTTGCCTTATCTTACGGTCCTTTTCGGCTTCAATCGCCTTCAGGAGGTTTTCAGATGCTTTTGACCTCCACCGGCTATTCTTTGCCACATACCGCTTGACGATGATATCATGCAGCCCCTGGCGGCTCATGCCGGTTACTTCGCACAGCCCATTCACAGACATTCCCATTTTTTCTGCAAATTCTTTCACGGTCATTTTCAAACACCTTCTTTCTTTACAAAATACAGCCGTTTTGTCATTAAAGGGTTATTTAGCTGTTAATGTCTCCAACATGAATACTTAGAATAACTCCTAAAAGCTCTCCGTTTATGCCTATAGGAATAATAGCCTTTTTACTTTTTTCTGTTGCATAACTGAATGCATTACCATATTCTTTCAACCAGTCATTTCTTACCCAAATATATTCCCCATCTTCCGTGTCGAACCTGCAAGCTACTTTCCCACTGCTGGTAACAATTAAGTGACGGGTTCTGGTTACTTTGGTCAGTTCAATACTATCCGGATTGAAATCATCATTTACGAGTTCGGTATGCTTTATGATTTCAAGATTGATTAATGCATCCTCTTTTTTTATGTATGGACCTTTTGTTCCATCGGTCAATAATACCGTTTCCCCAAAATCCAGTACAAACAGACTTTTAGGATTTTTAATCGCCTCTATCTGCATTTTTATATCAGCCGTTATTAACATATTTTTCCTCCTTCTTGGTTGTTATGCCATTAACCGCCTGCCACATCCGGGACAGTAATCCCAATCCGCCGCAATCTCCTTACCGCAATCCCCGCAGGTGCCGTCTACAATGTAAGCTATATCATCTGTGCAACTTACCACCGGCTCTATGCTGTCTACATCTGCGTATATGGCCCGGACTAAATCGTCAGACCGCTTATCCTCCGGATCCGTTGCATCGGTCCCGCCGTAGCTGTTTATAATATCAAGTGCTGCTTGTTTGCTTATAAGTTCCATCTGTGCTTCTTTCTGCGGCTCATACGCCGCCGTAAAACATATTTCCTTCCCATTCTCTGCCCCCTAAGATTACTCACTGTATAAGGTTTCAGGAGCACCAGATACATATTTATTTATTTGCAAGTAGCTCCCTTTCCAGTGAATCAAAATCATATTCGCTGTGCATGAACTGATTATATTTATCAATGGCCCTATTACCGGCTTTAGGACTTGTCTTTTGGTCATTACGTGACCAATTCCGAATAGCAGCCTTCCAGTCCTTCATTCTGTTCTTACCGACCATCCATCCCTTAGATTCGTAAAAGTTCACAAAGCATTCCGCATCTACCTTGTAACCACCCTCCTGGCAATATTCCCTTACATTCTCCACAGAAGGCGGCTGAAATGATTTTTCTTTAGACACTTTAGTGTCTTTCTTTTTTATATCATTTACATTATCATTATCATTTACATTAGGTTCGGCTTTGGTTACTGGATGGTTATCTTTCGGATATGATTCGGTTATGTTTTGGTTGTTGCTTGGTTCCTTTTTGGTTGCAGGTCTGCCACCTTTGGTTCCATTTAGGTATCTTTTGTTATTTACATCTATCTGCGGTTTCGCCATCAGGTAGACCGTCTTTTCTATACCGCAGGTTTCCGGGACAATACCATCAAGTCCATAGTCCATGATTGCCTTGACACAGGCTTTGAACTGTTCGGCCGGGAGGTCTTTCACAGCTTCATAAAAACTGCGGTAAAATACAATACTATCTCGCATGCTTATGTACCTCCCTATGGCATTTCTCGCAAAGAGTAATTCCGTTGTCTGCCGATACTCTCAGTTCCTTATGTGCACAAAAGCTTTTAATATGATGGACATTCAGTTTTCCGCCTTTCTTTCCACATTTCTGGCAAACATATTTATCTCTGCATAATACTTCAGTTCTCCAATTTTTGTATGCTACCGATGTCCGTATCAGATGATTTTCTGTAGAAACTCCTCCCTTCCAGTTCCAATGATTTTCACCACATCGGCTTGCCTTTATTTGAATGTCAGCATCAGCCTGTAGGAAGGCAAAGGCCATTTGCGGCCCTGCCGGAAGGTTGGGAGGCTGTCCAGTCTCCACATAGTCCATAACGGCCCGGATAAGCTGTCCCAGCTCTGCATCGGTAAGAAGGTCAAACTGCCTGCGGTAGTCGGTGTACAACACAAAGCTGTTCTTCTTCTCCATATCAGCCACCGCCATCTATCAAGTCAAAAAAATTAGTCTGTCCTGTTTCTCTATCCTGAAACTCCGTCTCGCATTGTTTCAGAAACCGCATAACAGGTTTTCTGGAATTTTTAAGGCTGCGTTCTCGGTTCTCTTCCTGCCGGCAGTATCGTTTCGCATTCAGGTATTCTTTCTTCGTAGGTCTGTAATACCCTTTGCTGTCGGAATTATTCAGGATAACATATTTCTCCCGCGCTTTATGTATCAGCTTACGCATCTCACGATCCGGATCCCTGGAATCAGCATCTACAAGTCCATTTTCTATACACTGCCTAACAAGCCACTTGCGCTTGACAGCGTTTTCTTCCCCATAGGGGATTAATTCTATAATTTCCATATATGCCCTCCTTTGCGGGGGTGTGGGCGGCCCTGTGACCGCCCTGAGCCATCAGATAGGAGGCTGGCTCCCGTGATATATATTTCCCCCATGAGCAAATATAGGTTCTTTCGGCTTACGCCCGGTGTCTCAACCGTATTTTTTATATGTAACACTTTCCCGGCTCCATCCTGGGTAAAGCTGCTGCATATACTCTTCAAGCATGGACTGCATTTCTTCATGAAGTCCTTTGTTACCGTTATCCATTAAATTGTGATGATACCTGCATCCCAGGACTCCGTTTTCTTCCACTCCCAGGCCCATATGGCTTCTGGGCACGATATGCATGATATCCTTTGGTATAAGGTCACCTGGAAGCGACCATTCCATGTGATACCACTGGCGGCAGAAGAAGCAATCACCATCCCTATTTCGGATTATCTGCCGTACCTGCGGACTAAACTCCAGGCGTCGTGTTATGCTTTTTGGCATAGGCTTCCATCATCCTTTCTATCTTTTCTGGAGGCAGCGTTTCAATATCCATATTTTCGCATTCATATACCAGACCATCGATCAGGCGGGACATCTCCTGCGTATTATACTGACTGGATCCTTTAATCCTATAAAACTTACAATAACGTATCCCCTCATACTCAATAACTACTCCTGTCGGCTTATAATGCTCATGCTTATACCGCTGATAATCTTCCGTCTCCGGCAGGAAATGTACAATTGAATTTCCTGCCTCATCTTCTGCCAGTGTCCCATAGCTTTCCAGAAGCATATTGTGTATTTCTTCATTGCTGGAATTTAATACACGTGCCAGTTCCCCTAACAGCTTCCAATAATAGGCATTTGCATCAAGGCTACGTTTTCCTGAATACTTTTTCATGGTAATATCCAGCTTCCCGTTCTCACGCAGGCGCACCAACTGAGGTATAGAAATTCCGTTGACTTCCAGGATGATCCGGGGGTAGTTATTTACTGCTCTCCCGATTTCAGCTATTACTCCCGTACATTCCATCAGCCAACCGCCTTCCCGGCATCTGGCAGTGTTTTCATTTTTTTGATACAGTCCTTAATTTGTAAAATACTCAGCTTGTCAACTTCGTCTGCTTTGTATTTCTTTAAAACTGCCCTGGGACCATACCCTGTACGCTGCAGCTCTACCTTTAACTGTTCCAATAGTTCCCGCCGCTGTCGTACTTCCGGCGTATCTTCTGCCGGCGGCTGCGTGACTTCCTGCGCTTGTGGTTTCTCATATTTCGATGTATCCGAGTTCCAATAAACGTCGGCGCCGATACCCAACTGCTTACAAGCCACAGAAATCGCGTCCGTGGTTGCCATCTTATAACATTCATCGGATACATATATGCCTGCCTTCTCCTTTGACGCCAGCATACTGCCACCAGTGCCATGAATCGGCATCGACCATCCACTATCCACCTTAATATACAGTTCAATATCCACAAAAACTGCGGCTTCGTCCCCAACTACTTCCTTTTTTTCATCGGTTTTCTTATAATACCAACCGACACCAATGGGACCAAACAACTCCGTAAGCATCTTTATCCGCCACATGGGGTTAATATCAGTCTTGCCGTTAAGACGTCCGCCTCTTATTTCACTCTTGGCAGTATCCGGAACGCAACGGCACTGTTCATAAATCCAGAGGTTTTCCATCAGATCATCTCCCATTCAATACCCACACTGTCCATATACATTTCAAATTTCCTTTTTCCATCTTCCGAAAGAGAAACCCGGTACTCATACAGGTTTGCTTCTTCATCCTGATCAGGAATGAGGCCATCAATGACTTCCTGCGCAGCTACTGTTTTCGCCTGCTCCACGGCAGCAATGCGTTCTTCCTCTGCCCGGCGACGTTCCGCTTCAAGTGCTTCTTCCGCCCTCCGGCGTTCTTCCTCGACCGCCGCACGCGCCTTCTGTTCAGCTTCAAGTTTTTCCCGTTCTTCCCGCCGGACACGTGCTTCTTCCTCCTTGCGGTGCATCTCTTCTTCCCTGGCAATAATGTCACGCTTTTGCTGCTCAAATTGATTGATATAAGTAATCGCTTCGGCAAGGTCTAAATTGTTTTTGTATACTTCAATTGCCTTATCCTCAGATTCAGAATTCATCATTCGGATAGTTGTAACTGCCTGATTTACAGCAGCAGCGGCTGAAACAATATCTTTGCGGATGTCTCTTTCTTTGTATGTGGCATTTTCCCACTTAGGGTTATAGATACGTTCAAACGAGATGTAGTTATCAACATCTGTTCCGCCCGTTACTTCCAGATAAATCTGGCTGATCTGCTTTCTCTTTTCATTTATCCGTTTTTCTTCCATCTCCTTAACCTGCCCATTAATCGAATTGACAGGTTCATCATATTTGGCAATAAGCACTTTGGCCCTGGCCTCAAAAGAATCCCACGGAGCCATGTATTTTTTCTTTTCTTCTTTCAGGTTCTCCGCAAATTTCTTTTGCTCTGAACGGAGACCTGCGACTATCTTTTTCGCAAGGGCTTTGCTTTCCTCCGTAAAAACCGCACCATCAAATTCATGCATACGTTCATTAAGTGCTGCTTCTACCTGCTCAAAATTACATGTTATCTTCCCCGCCTGCTGGCTGATCACTGCCTGTATATTTTCCATCGTCTCTAACTCCTTCCATTGCTTCCCATGCGGCACGCTTCCGGCGGCGCATGGATATTTCTCTCTTCAATTTAGGTTTACAATCTGGCCACTCTTCATCGACCAGAAGAATATCAATAATTTGCTCCGGCATCTCTGTTCCCTTTCGCCGTAATGTGTGCTATAATTTACATGAATTGTTTTTTATGTGCTCCGTGTCCTGTCCCCACAGGCCGGAGCGTTTTTCTTTTTGCCGCTCTTTCCATTCCTGGGTGCCGACTATAAGGCCGGATTCCTCTAATTCCAAATACATTCGGCACCTCCCTATTTCATCCTGGTAAGCAACTGGAATTTATATCCTATCTGCTCCAAATCAGATACAGTCAAAATTTTCCCTTCTTCCAGCCGGCCATTAAGCTTGAATACTAAAGCCTGTTGTCCTACATCCTGCAAAAACATCTGCCGGTTTACCGGAATATCTGTTCCCAAAAGCGTAGTCATAACCTCTGCTGTCGCTTTATGTCCGACTGCGGAATCGAGGTTTCCATTGTTTTCCTCTACAATCTGTCTGGCCTCTTCAAGGTTAATGTCCACGAGGCTATAATCTCCTGCTGTTGTTAAAATACTGGTGTTTAATAAAGCTAATTTCATAAAATCTCCTTTCTCCGCACTATGCAGCGGACGCAATTTTATTAGTAATAAAAAGTGTTATTAATGATAGGAATATAATCCCTATGGCTACTGGCTGCAGCTCTCCGTTCTGGTTTTCTATCCCGCCGGCTCCCAGCATCAGGGCAAGGAAAGATATTGTCTGTAGTACTTTCATGACTCTTCCTCCACACAATAGGCCACGGTCATTTCCTGCAGCACTGTTACATAGAGGGCTTTAAGGCGCTTGTCTGATTCGATTACAGATAATTTGCTGATCGCCTTAACTTTGGACTTACTTAACCCATTTTCTGCAGCCCTTTTCTGAGCGTTCTTTTTGAGTACATCCAGCCGGCATCCGGCCTTATCTGTCAGGCGCTTATAGCTTTCGCCCCAGACCGTTTGATACCGGAAGGGATTCTCGTTGAAGTCAGGGCTGTTGGCAATACTTTCAATCTTCCGTGCTACCCATGTGCCAAAAGGTTCCTCAATAGCCGGTGCCGTCATAGCTTCCTTGACCGTATGGATTGCCTCTGACTGCTTGTCTACCTTGGCCCGGATATCTTTCATCTCCTGTAGACTCTGGATAAGTACATCTTCAATGCAGGTGGGGCCAGAACGTTTCTCTTCCTTATATTTCTTTTCAATCCGAATGAAATACCGGCGTACCCGTCTGCCCTGCTCGTTGCGTTCCAGCATTGCCATTTCTTTTGCGATATCTAACTGGATGATATGCTCTTTCATAGCCTGTCCTGAAGATGTACAAATTTGTACGGCTTCAAAATCTTCATTTTCTATGGCTCCGCATTCATCAATTCTGCGTTCCACCCATATCCTGTACGGCGTTTTCACCATCAAAACATCCCATAATTCAGTACCATAGACCACTCTTTCTCCTGTGCTGGTCACATATACCGGTACCAGCTCATTTTCAAGTAATCTTAATTCATCCTTGTCCATTTTCTTGCCCTCCACTTTTTTAATCCGGTTCATTGAGTGATAACTTCTTCTGTCGGATATTTCTCAATAAACCTCTCTAAATCACTTCCCCGTACTTTCTTAGATCCAAGGAATAAATAAGGTAGCTTTCCTTCGTTAATCAGTTCGTAAACTGCGTTCGAACTAACTCTCAAAACCTTTGCTACTTCTGGAACTGTGTACAGGGGTTTGTATTGTTCTATCATGAATGCCTTCCTCCCCTCTTATTATTCAAGGAAATATTCGATTGGAACACCAAAGTAATCTGCCAAAGTTTTAAGTTTATCGGCCTTGGGCTTGCTTCTTCCATTTTTCCAATCCGAAAGTGTTGCTGTCGATATTTTTGTTTCTTTTGATACCTTATAAGGAGTAACATTTTTTTTCTTTAACAAAGTTTCAAATTTTTCATACATATTTATCACCACCTTCCTTACTCCTATTTACATTATCTCGGAAATGTGATATATTAATGGTGTCAAGCAACTAATACAAACGCATTTCCGAGGCACGAAAGATTTCCGTTTTATATATCACGGTTTTCTTTCATGTCCTTACTATATCACGGTTTTCTTTTTGAGTCAACCCCCATGCAAGAAAGTTTTCCGTGATATCCAAGGAGTATAAACATGACAATGTATGAAAAATTCAGCCAGCTACTTGCTGCTCAAAATGTCACCCCGTACCGGATACATAAAGAAACCGGCATTTCAACAGCAACTTTAAGCGATTGGAAAAATGGAAAGTCTGAACCAAAAAGAGATAAAATACAAAAAATTTGTGATTTTTTTAATGTACCAATTTCATATTTTTATGACGACTTAGATTCTGATATCGCCATTTCGTCGTATGAAATTTTTGCTGAATTACTAAAGAAAAAGGGGATTAAAACATCAGATGTTGCTGCTGCCACTGGAATATCCAATATGACTTTTTCTGATTGGAAGAAGGGTAAAAGTACGCCGAAAGTTGATAAACTACAAAAAATTGCCGATTTCTTTGGCGTAACTCTTGAATATCTAACAACGGGCAAAGAAACAAAACCTCAATATTATTTGGATGATGAAACTGCTGCTATTGCACAGGAAATTTTTGAAAATCCAGATATGAAATCTCTTTTTGATATGAGCAGGAAAATGTCTCCAGAAAAATTGAAAGCACATTTACAATTTATGAAAACACTGTACGATGCGGAGAATAGTTCCGATTACTAACTGACATATTTTTACTGTACCTTTTATCGGACTTAGTATCTGATACTATAAATCCGTAGAAAGGAATGGTGAGAATGGACAATGATATCTTTGTGCGTTACCTTGACATGGATGTAAATGTATCAGAGCATATAGTTCAGAATCCCGATGGTTCCTATACGATTTTTTTAAATTCACGGCTCACATGGGAGCGCCTACAAGAAGCCTATGAACATGCTGTAAGCCATATTGAAAATTGTGATTTTGAAAAAACAGATGCTCAGAAAATAGAATATGATGCTCATTTTAATAGAATAAAAGAAACTCTCAGAATGAAATCTTTTATTTGATTTTTATATAAGAAAAGCCCTGGCATAAGCCAAGGCAATCCGTATCGCTATACCATACAGATGTACGATATAACTATCCGCAAAATAATTATATCATCCTTACATCTGTTTTGGCAATAGATGTATTTTTTATACACTTTTTTATGAAAGGATGGGACAAAATGGGACAATTAAGAACCCGGAAGCGCGGGAAAACGTGGGAATGGTCTTTCGAGGGGGCCAAAATTGATGGGAAAAGAAAACCAATGTCTAAGGGAGGATACCGTACCAAAGCGGAGGCCCTGGAAGCTGGCACGCAGGCGAAAGCTGAATATGACAATACTGGTCGGAGCTTCAAGCCTTCTGAAGTAAGTGTAGCCGATTACTTGGACTACTGGTATGAAAATTATGTCCTTCTTAATCTGAGCTATAATACCCAAAAAGATTATGAAGGTAAAATCAGAATCCATTTGAAACCGACATTCGGCATGTACCGGCTTGCTGCCCTGGAAACGGACGCTATCCAAAGATGGGTAGACGGCATGAAACGTAAAGGGTACTCAAAAAACATGGTCAAGAATTCCGTCTCCTGCCTTTCTGGCGCGCTTAATTATGCTGTATATCCGTGCCAGTATATTAAATTCAACCCGTGTGATTATGTACGGGTTCCGAAGATTGTGCAAGAGAAAACTCAGAAAGAGCACATGGAATATATCTGCAGTAAAGAAGATTTTGCTGCAATAACAGATCGGTTTGGACCTGGTAGTAATTTTTATCTGCCGCTTATGACCAGTTACCACTGCGGCACCCGGCTGGGGGAAACCTATGGCTTAGACCTTATCCATGATGTGAATTTCGAAAAGCATGAAATAACAATCCAGCACCAGCTTTCCAATGAAAATGGGAAATGGTATTACCGTCCACCTAAATATGATTCCATCAGAACAATACGGATCCTTCCTGAATACGAGAAAATCCTCAAAGAGGAAATCCGGAGCCGGAAGAAAAATATAATTAAGTATGGACAGTATTTTACAAAAACTTATCAGATGGATGATGGGCTAATTATGCAGGCACCAGCAGGCATCCAGATTGTAGGAAAAGAAATTATGCCAATCAGCACCAGAGAAAACGGAGAACTCCTGACGCCTTATTCCTTCAAATACTGCTCCAAAGTTATCCATGAGGAATTAGGAAATCCTCTTTTCCACAGCCATAGCCTGAGACATACCCACGGGACTATACTTGCGGAAGGTGGTGCGCAGCCAAAAACTGTTATGGAACGTCTGGGCCACAAGGATATCCAGACTACCATGAACCGATATGTTTTCAACACAGAAAAAATGCAGGATGACTCAATGGTTATATTGGCTAAGGGCATTTCATAATTTGTCTTGCCTACCTCATAAAAAAGCGTAGGCAAATGGTAGGCAAGACAGCATTTTTGCCCCATAAAAAAGTCAAGAATCAACCATTCTTGCGGGTTAGGAGACACACAGTTTCAACATGCGCAGTCCAAGGAAACATATCCACCATCCAACACTCCTCCGCCCGATACCCCAACTTCTTCAGCACTCCCAAATCTCTCCCCAAACTCACCGGATTACAGGAAATATACACAATCTTCCCCGGCCCCAGCAAAGCCGCGCTGCGCAGGAATTCCTCCGAACTCCCATTCCTCGGCGGATCCATCAGCAGCACATCCGCCTTCGCCCCTTCTTCCGCCATCTGCGTCAAAAACCGCCCCGCATCCGCCTTATAAAAACGCACATTTTTAATCCCGTTCACCTTCGCATTCACAATCGCATCTCTGACTGCGTCCGGATTCAGTTCCACCGAAATCACATTCTTCGCGTGCTTCGACGCGATCAGTCCAATCGTCCCGATACCGCAGTAAGCATCAATAACCGTTTCCTTCCCGCTCAGCCCTGCAAGCTCCACTGCTTTACTATAAAGCTTCTCCGTCTGCACCGGATTAATCTGATAAAAAGATGCCGGAGAAATTCGGAATCTGCAGCCGCAGAGAATATCTTCAATATATCCCTTTCCATACAGAATCTGCTGTTTATCCCCCAGAATCAAGCTGTCCGTACGGTTATTCACATTCTGCACCACTGTTGTGATTTCCGGATGAGCCTTCAGCAATGCATTAGTAAAATTTCTCTTAGAAGGGAAAATCGGCGAGGCCGTCACAAGAACCACCATAACCTCACCGGTGGCAAAGCCTCTTCTCACCAGCACATAGCGAAGCAGGCCATAGCCCGTATCCTCATCATAAACCTTGATTTTAAAAGAACGCAGCATCCCGCGGATTGTCCCGATAATCTTATCCGCAAGCTCGTCCTCAATCAGACATTTCTCTACCGGGATCACGCGGTGCGTGCCTTCCTGATAGACTCCGGAAATCGGATTTCCTTTCCGGTCTCTGTCAAAAACAGCGGTTACCTTATTCCTGTAATTCCATGGATTTTCCATGCCGATAATCGGTTTGAAATGCCCTTTCAGTTCCGGGCATTTCTCCAGTTCATGCTTTACAAACTCTTCTTTTTTCTTCAGCTGTTCTTTATAGGTCATGTGCAGATATTTGCAGCTTCCGCACTTTTTTTCATTTACACATTTCTTTTCCATATGCTCATTCCTTATCCTTCAGTTGTTTAAAAATCTCTTTGTATTCCCCACCGAAAATACTGCCTTTTCGCCATACAAAATAAAAATCATGCTCCACATTGAAATCCTTCAGCGGAATTTCCCGAATACTGCCCTGATCCAGTTCCTGCCGGACGGCGGCTTCATAGAGGAAGCTAATCCCATGGCCTTCCTGCACCAGATATTTCATAACGTGAATATTGTTGATTTCGTGGAGCTTGCGGAAATCTCTTACCGACAGGTTCTTTCCTTCCAGTATGCGTTCCAGGACCTCTCTTGTGCCGCTTCCTTTTTCTCTGATGAGAAGCGCTTCTCCGAGCAGATCCTCTGTCCTGATCCTGCGACTATCATTCATACCCGCCCGGGTCTGGTACCTGGCTCCTGCGATGGGAATATATTTTTCCGTGGAGTAAATCTGATAATCATAATCCTGGCGGGAAAAATAGCCTTCAACCAGTGCAAAATCCAGTTTTCCTTCATCTATTAGCCCCAGAAGGTCCGATGTATTGGCAACGGTAACATGAACGGAGGCCTCCGGAGCCCTGAGCATATATCGGCTGAGCATAGATGGAAGGACAAACTCACCGATTGTCATAGTCGCGCCCATGTGCAGGCTGCGTTCTGTCGCCCCGGCACGGGCCATAAGTTCCTTTAATGCGTATTCATCGTGGCGCATAGTGAGGCCCGCGCTCTGCAGAAGGCGGCCAGCCTCCGTAAGCACCATCTTTTTTCCCTCGCTGACAAAAAGCCGTGTTCCGTAGTATTCTTCCAAATGCCTGATATGCTGTGACACCGCGGGCTGTGTAATGCACAGTTCTTCCGCTGCCTTCGTATAATTCAGGTTTCGGCACACTGCCAGAAAGGTTTCCATCCGAAAATCCTGCATGAGTTCTCCTTTTCCCTTAGCCTTTTCCGGCTGTCATATTCCGCCGGTTTTCCTGCTTTTTCTCTTTATTAATAATAACATAGCCTTATATAAAAAGAAATAAAGATAACTTTTATTTATTCCTTTCCATACGGCATTTTCCTGACGTTCCGGTGTGCTTCTCTCTTCTTTTTTCCATATTTTCTTGACGTTTTCTCCCATACAGACTACAATGAACGATATAATTTCCGTTAATTCCATTAAGAAGACTGAGGGAGGTTTTCTGCATGCTCAAATTAATTTGTTCTGATGTGGACGGCACTCTGGTACCGGACGGAGGCCATGATCTGAACCCGGAATATTTTACCCAGATACGCCATTTGAAAAAAAATGGCATTCTTTTTGCCGCCGTATCCGGCCGTTCCTATTCCAGCCTGAAAAAATTGTTTGCACCGGTAATTGATGATATTCTGTTCATCTGTGATAACGGCGCACGTACGATTTATCACGGCAATCTTTTGTCCTGTTATACCATACGCCGGGAACTGGCTATGGAAATTGTGCGTGAGATTGAGGCTCTTCCCGGATGTACTACTTATATTTCCGCAGTAAAGGACGGTTATGTTAAAGAAGGGGCCGACGAGCTTTACCGCTGGCTGACGGAAGGGTACCAGCTGGATATTAAAAAGCTGAAACGGATGCCTGAGGATCTGCCTGCTAATGACGGTATTCTCAGCGTGGAAATGTATCATCCCACGAGAGCAGAGGAAATCGCACACCAGGGGCTTTACCAGAAATGGCACGGTCACAAAGAACTGCAGCTGGTATGCGCCGGAAAGCAATGGATGAATTTCACTCCCATCAATGCCGATAAGGGGATCGCCCTTTCCGAATTTCAGAACCGATATGGAATAACTCCCGGTGAAACCATGGCCTTTGGAGACAATATGAACGATGCAAGCATGCTGCTTCGTGCGGATCAGAGCTATGCCATCGGCAATGCACGAAAGGAAATCAAGAGCCTGACCCGGTTTGTGGCAGATACTAATATCAATGACGGAGTACTGCAGGTGCTGCGTACGGTTAAAACAAATATACAGTAGAAGGGGCGGTATGTCTCTGTATTGCCTGTCAAAACAGGAGCTGCGGACTAACGATGGAAGCAGCTCCTGTTTGTTTATATATTTTTTATCATTCATTTATATTCGGATATTAAATTCCCTCTTTTCAAATTTTAAACCTTATGATATACTTTAATACATGCAGATATAGTTCATCGGTAGAACGCTAGCTTCCCAAGCTGGAGAGACGGGTTCGATTCCCGCTATCTGCTTTTTGTTTTGCCCAAATTCCTTGAAAACAGGGATAAACAGACTCACTTTTTAAATATATCCAGCGCATGGCTTGTAATACCGGCCAAATCAACCCGTTCACAAACGGCAAAATGATATTTCAAATATAATTCAAAGGTATCATCATCCATTTCATCAATCACTTCACGCATAAACAAAGCACAGCCGTCTGCTGCGACATAGTGTAAGCGTGCTGTCGGAAACACAGACATCAAATCGTCAATATCTTCTTTACGCACAAGCTCAAACAAATCCTTTGGCTCCGATTTTGCAGCGAATGTTTCGGCGTCAATCAGCCCCTTTTCAATATATTCCGCAACATTGATATTTCCCCGCCGGAATCCTTCATCCAGAAGGCAGCCATCGGAAATAACATAGGCCGCAAAAATACAGCCGCCCGGTTTCGTAACGCGAATCGCTTCACCCAGGGCCTGTCTTTTATCCTCTTTGCTATAAAGATGATACAGCGGCCCCAACAGCAACGTAATATCATATTCATTATCCGGGAAAGCAGATAAATCCAAAGCATTGCCCTGGGTAATCGTTATATTTTCAGTTGATAAGGTATTTTTTCGGAATACCTCAATGTTATGCTCCACCAATTCCACCGCATCAACAGCGTATCCCCGGCGTGCCAGTGCATGAGAATACCGTCCCGTTCCCGCACCAATTTCCAGCACACGGGCACTCAGGTTTATATATTTCTCTATATAACGCATGGTGGTAAGGAATTCCACCGACCCGCTTTTTAACGCCAGACGGCTGTCTTCATCATAGTTATTGTAAAAATCAATTAAATACGGATTTGTTTTCATATTACTGCTCCTTCTGTTTAAAGTAGTTGAAAAGTATCATTAAGCAAAAAATTCCCAATCCGGCTTCTCCTGTTTTATAAAAGCAGAAAGTAAATTCTTCAGCATTTTTTCAACATTATTTCGGTCAAATGTCAGTTTTCCGGTCGCCGTTAAGACCGCTATGCCATGTGTATAAAGGAACAGATTTAAAAATATGGCTTTTCCGCGTTCCAATTCAACTCCAACGCTGTCTGAAAAAATCTTTGCCTTTTCTTCATTTCCGACCTCCTTATAAAAATCCTTTGCCTCTGTCATATCCAAATCCATATCATTAATAAAAAGCAGTTTAAACAAATTTGTTTCGTCCCTGGCGAACGCAATATATGACAAAGGAAGAATCAGGCAAGAATCTGTATTTACGGATGCTCTGTAATCAGCGACATACTGATTATAAAATTCAAAGGCAAAATCAAGGAATTCACACTTTAATTCATCCATATTTTTATAACAGGTAAAAATCGGGCGTGTTGAGCACTGCAGCTTGTCTGCAATGCTTCTCGCATTTACAGCATCAAATCCTGCCTGTCTTGTAATGTCCAATACAGTATCCAAAATCATTTCCTTCGATATTTTTGCTTTGGGCGGCATATTTTCACCTCACTTCTATAAAAAAACAAACGTTATGCAACTATTGTTACATAACAAGTGATGCATGTCAAGGAATCTTTTAATAATATGTCCACTCAACTTTTCTCTTTGCTTATTTTTGATATTTCATTCTTATCCCCATAGAAAAGCGGCATAACCCATGTAATAGGATCATGCCGCTTAATAAGATAATTATTTTCTCGTTACAGAAACCCTTAAGACAAGCTGCCACTCACTGACGTCCATACCCGCCCTTCGTAACCACCACATTCCCATTCTCATCCAAAAGCGGTGTCAGCCCTCCGGCATTAGCCGCCTTACGCCACATATAATTAACCCCCGTTTCCATATCAACCCATATTTCAACCACATCAACGATTCCCTGACTGTAAACTCTTACAAACCGATCCATACCTTATCCCCCTCTTCCCTTACAATTCCCATTCCTAAATAAAGCTTATCATTTTCCCTCTCCACCGCATATATTACTAATAATCAAAATCCCCGGATGATATTATGCAGACATATTACAAAACCACCTTAGAGGATACCCTATACGATGAAGATACCGCCGTTCTCACCTACAAAATCAACTATCCCTGCATTTCTTCCTCGTTCTGCTCCGTACAGAGCATCAACGATTTTTATTACAGGGAAGCGAAAAACAGTGAAAACTACTGCCGCACTATATTATACCAACAAGCCCTTGAAAATGCAAAGGATACGCAGGCCCGTCCCTTCAACAGCTACGAATTTATCATCGATTTCACAGTGACTTATAATGAAAAATGCATTTTAAGCCTGTACACAGACACCTACACCTATACCGGCGGAGCCCACGGCGGTACAAAACGTACCTCAAACACATGGAATTTAAGGAACTGCACGCTGCTTCAGCTTGGCGACGTATATCCTCTCACCCCGGATTCCCTGTGTAAGCTGCAGAAAAACATCACCCATCAAATAGCCGAGAGACAGCAGGAAAATCCCGATACTTATTTTGACAACTACGAGTTTTTAATAAGGGAAAACCTGAATCTGGCTAATTTCTATCTGGAGCCATATAACGGCATCCTTTACTTCCAGCAATACGACATAGCCCCCTATTCCACAGGAATCCCCACCTTCCATTTCCCCATATGGAACATTTTCTGATTCCGCATGGCTGCATCATACTATAGTTTCTCAGGTACGGCGGAGGGATTCTCCCTCCCCGGCCAGCAGCTGAGACCTCTCTCCCGCGTACATAATCGTCAGTCTGTGCATTGCCCTTGTACAGGCAATATAAAGCAGTCCCCGGTCCTTCTCCGTCCGATAAGTGTCCTGATCCACATCCGGTACGATTACTTCATCAAATTCCAACCCTTTAGACATCTGAATCGAAGCTATAGACACTCCCTTGACAAAAGCCGTACTTTCCGGTGCAATCCGGTTCACTTCACAGTCCTCCGAAAGAAGCTCTGCCATCCTTTCCGCCTCTTCATTGGTTCTCATAAGGATTCCCATGGAGGCATTCGGCCCCGCAGCAAAACGGTGTATTTCCTTCTTAATCTGCCTTATCTCCTCCTTCCTGTCCGCACAGCAAATCACATCCGGTTCCTCTCCGTGCCGTTCCACAGGTTCTATCAAATCATTGGGACATATTCTTTTCGCAAATTGGATAATTTCCCATGTGGAGCGATAGCTTTTATTCAGCATGACAAATTCCGCATTTTTATAAAGGCTTCGCATATCCTTCAATGTATGAAGATGGTTGGGATTGATAAACTGTCCGAAATCCCCCAGTATCGTCTTGGGGCAGCGGAACATCTCGTTAAGAACCGCAAATTGTACCGGCGTATAATCCTGCATTTCGTCAATAACCAGATGCTTTGTAATACTATTTTCCCGAAAGCCTTCAAATACGCCGTAAAGATACAGAAACGGAAAGACATCCTCCCATGCCAGAGTTTTAGCCGCGGGCATTACAAAAAAATCCGCAATTCCCATTTTGATATAAAAATCCTTATAAACAGCCAGTGGATTTTTGATAATAAGCATGGCCTCTAGGCTCTTTCTGATCTGTGGTATCCTGGGAAGGGTCTCTTCCCTTATATTCTCCGTCCGCAGGCGTTCCAGAATATCCTCCGCCGCCAGTTCCAGCCGCCGTTTCACCGGCTGTCCGTCATAGGCAAGGAAACGGGCACGGATCCATTCTTTTGTTACATGAAATACTCCGAAACAGTATTCTTCCGGCGAAAAAACAGCATAGGGCAGTTGTATTTTATATTCATTTATAAGCCGCAGGAATCTCATAGAAGACTTGAACCGTATCCGTTCCGCCCAGCCTTTATCCATTTTCTTAAGGGGATCCTCTTCCGGCAGAAAGCCGATGACCTTTTCCAGCTGATGATGTGCAATATCCGACAGGCTCGTCCCGGATATGGGTTCCTCCCCCAACTCAGGTATGACATTGGATATGTAATCCCCAAAAACCTTATTGGGCGAAAGAATCGTCACTTCACGGGAACGGAGCCGGTCCTGGAAGCGGTACAGCAGATAGGCGATCCTGTGCAGGGCAATGGAGGTCTTCCCGGAACCCGCCGCTCCCTGGATAATGAGTGTTTCCGCCTTTTCATTGCGGATGATCCGGTTCTGTTCCTTTTGTATGGTGGAAATGATGGATTTCATTTTTTCATCCGTAGTATGGTTCAATTCTTTTAACAGCACCTCATCCCGGACATTTCCGGAGCTTTCCAGTGCATATTCCAATACCCCTGCCGTAATTTTAAACTGTCTTTTTCCGGTGAGTTCGCCGCCGACATATCCCGCCGGCGCTTCAAAGCCTGCAGGGCCGTTTTCAAAATCATAGAAAAGCCCTGCCACAGGAGCCCTCCAATCAAAAATCAAGGGTTCCCTGTCATACTGAAAAGCGAAACGGCCGATATAGTAGGTTTCCGCATGGCTGCTTCCCTCCTCCAGAAAATCGATTCTGGCGAAATACGGAGATTCCTTCAGCCGTACCAGCCGGTTTCTTCCCTCCGCGGCAAAGGCGCCTGTCCTGTCCGTCTGCTTCAGCAGCAGCTCGTTCTGGAACATTTCGTCGGGATCTATTTCTCCCCGATTGTCGGCCATATAACGCTTTGCATCCTGGTATTCTCTTTCCAGCTGTCCCACAGAATTCTCCGCTTTGTCCAGCGCCTTTTCCAGAATAGCATTTATCCGGGCCAGATGCGTGATTTCCTCCGGAAAAGGTATTTTATTTTCCTCCATCCTCCCCCTCCTTTCTGTGCAGCACAAACCGCTGTGTGGGGTAGCCGAATTCCACCAGCAGTTCTGCTTCGGCAAATCCCAGGCCTTTAATCGCCCTGCGGTGTCCGGTATCCGCCCTGTCGCCTTCCCGGAAGGTGGTAATGCTGAGCTCCCTCCCCTTCAGAAGCTCTCCCATCACCTTATCTAAAAAGGCCTTCGGAATCCCCATTTTCCGGTATAAAGGATGGCATCCCATAAAATCAATGCTTCCTGTCTCACCGGTAAAAAGCAGAATTCCCACGGCCATTGCCCCGTCCTTTAGAATCAGCGCCTGTCCGGTGCGGATCTTTTCCTTCAGCACCCGGACATATTCCGCTTCATCCAGGCAGGGAAAGCCATCGACAACAAGCCGTACCAGCTCCATCCAGCAGGGGATGTCCTCCTGCACGGCAAAGGCAATATCCCACTGCCGCCTTTGTTTTTGTTCCAGCATTGCATAACTCCCTTCTAAATGAAATCTAAGCTGAAGGGGGTAAAACCGTTCTGTTTCCCGGTATCTGCCCGGCGCCGTTTTATACATGGAAGTAAAGCACGCCGAAAATGCCTGCTGGCTTTCAAATCCTGCCGTCAAAGCGATTTCCAGAATGGGCTTGTCGGAAAAAACGAGCAGCTTGGCTGCCTCCGTCAGTCTCCGCCGCTGAATATAATCATGGACGGTAAGCCCTACGGTATCGGCGAACATACGATGGAGATGATATTTGGAGTAGTGTACCGCCTCCGCTATCCTGTCCAGATCCAGTTTTTCGGTGAGATGATCTTCCACATAGTCAATGACTGCCGTGATATTTTCGATATTGCGGTTTACCATAGGTATTTCCTCCTTCAGAAATCTTATTATACCCAATTACGGGGAATCGCTTTTAATCATTCTTGCGGTTTTCCCACTTTTACAAATAAAAAATCCGGCAGCTGCAAAGTCCGGCCGACAAAGCCTTGACATAAAATCGAACTGATAGTATGATTATTAAAACTATAGTTTGATTATGAAAGGAATCCTTATGGCCGGAAGAAAAAAAGAAGCCCTCGTCCAATTTCATAAAAAAAGCATACTGGATACCGCCGAAAAACTGTTTTCAGAAAAAGGCATCCGCCAGACCACCATGGATGATATTGCCAAAGCAGCGGATTACAGCAAATCTACCCTTTACGTATATTTCAAAAGCAAAGATGAAATTTATGAACACATTATATACAGCCACATGTGCCGCCTGAAAGAAAGCATGGAAGAATGCACCCGGGAAAACCTGGATTTTGAACAGTGTTATTTTCGTATCTGCGCAAAGCTGTCACAGCTGTATGAACAGTATCCGCTGTATTTTCCCAGCATTCTCGGGAATATCCCCGTGGATGATCAGTCTCTTGCCGACAGCGAGATCCTGCACCTTATTTATGATGTGGGTGAAGAAATCAATGACTGCATTACAGAGATTTTCCGGCAGGGAATCCGGGAAGGCATACTCTCCCCCGACATCAATATCCTGCCCTCCGCCTTTACCCTCTGGGCCGCATTGGGAAGCCTGATACCCATGGCGAATGAAAAAGAATGCTATCTGAAAAAAAGAATGAACATGGATAAATCAGAATTTCTTCAGCACAGCTTCCGCATGCTGCTGCAATCCTTAAAAGGAGGATGTTGATATGGGTATCCTCACCGGCTTTTTATGCCTTCTGTGCTTCTGTCTGCTGGGCGCTAAGGGAATAACAAGAAAATTCGGCCTTTCAGCGGCGGATAACTTTTTTATGAAGCTTCATAAGCCCTTGTCCGCCGCCCTGCTAATCATCGGACTGATTCATCTTATCTGTGCCCTCTCTCTTATAAAAACACGGCATATTTCCGTATACCTGTCGGGAGCGGCCATCCTGATTACCCTGGTTCTCCTGATAACCCTGTGCCATATCTGCCGGGATGACCGGCTCCGGCTCAAGCAGCACCGGCTGCTCACCTGCATCATGCTTCTGTGCATTGTTTTACATATTGTTTCCTACAGTATTGACTATGGAAACTACCGTTCGGCCATTGCAGATATCCACCTGTCCGGCACAGATTTTTCCCGCATGCCTGACGGAAACTATGAAGGGGAATACGATGCCGGTTATATTTATGCCAAAGTACAGGTCACCCTCCGGAATGGCCGAATTACCCATATCGACCTGCTCTCCCATGATAACGAACGCGGAAAAACGGCCGAGCAGGTACTTGATGTTATCACCGATACCCAGACCCTGCCGGTGGATGCCGTTTCCGGCGCCACCTGTTCCAGCCTGGTTATCCAGAAAGCTGTTGAAAACGCTCTGACAGGAGGTATCTCTCATGAGTAAATGTTTTATTTTCTATGTATCCCAGCACCACCAAAATACAGAAAAGCTGCTGAAACAGGCCATCGGCGGTGACCCCCTCGCCGAACTGGTTCCCCTGACTGATGCTCCCCTCCCGGACCTGTCCCAATACAGCCTTATCGGCCTGGCTTCCGGCGTTTATATGGGCGAACCTCATACCGCCATACTTGCTTTTCTGGAAAAACACAGGAAAGATCTGGCAGGACGTAAGGTCTTCACCATCCTCACCAGCGGATCCAACCAGAAAAATTACAGTAAAAACTTCCGCGCTCTCTTAGAAAACTGCGGCTGCAGCATCACAGGCAGTTTTCAGTGTAAGGGCTTTGATACCAATGGCCCCTGGAAGCTCATCGGCGGTATCGCCAAAAGCCATCCGGACGCCGCAGATATCTCGGATGCAGCCGCCTTTATCCGGGAACAAATCAAAACCGCGCTTCCTTCCGATACCAGATAAGGAGCCGTATTTCACCGGCTCTTTCTGACAGAAACAGCACTGCCAGGGAAAATCATACCCCTGGCAGTACTGTTTTTTATATTTCTTTTACCGCTTTCCTCAGAACCGGAAGCAGAACTGCTGCCGCCGTCCCTCCCGCCATGGCCGTAATAAACTGAGGAATGGAAAACATCCCGGAAACCAGCGATGCCTGCGGTTCCGCCAGTACAAGAAGGTAAGGCACCGCGAAACAGGCAATCCCTCCATACAATACCGCCGTCTTTGCCGCAGCACCTCCCGCCACTGCCAGGCATTTTCTGAAAGCGCCTGCCCTTCCACCTCTTCCCGCAACCAGATACCATACGGCGCAAATCGTGATATTTCCTGCAATAATAAAGGGAATAAGCGCCCACAGCGGACCTATCCCCAGAAACCTTGCCAGCACCGGGGAAAGTACTGCAACTGTAAAGCCCGAAGCAGGCCCGCAGAGCATTAACGAGGTAATCAGGAGGAAATTGACCACAGAACCTGTAAGAAGGGTACTTCCCAAGGGTGCCGTAGCCGCCTGCAGTACAATCAAAAGGGCAAGAAATACCGCCGTCCGTGTTATCCGGATAATCCTTTTTTTCTGTTCCATAAAAATATACCTCCGACTTGGATTTTTCTTAGCATTATAGTATGATAGAAAAAATCCATCGGTTGCACATGCAACGAAAGGAACTTTTATGAAAAAAACACTTATTCCGGAGGGAACGCCTCTCTTTGAAAACATCGCCCGGAACCAGATCCCTGAAATACTGGAATCCCTCTCCGCCGTGCAGAAGGATTATCATAAAAATGAAGGAATCCTTCTGCAGGGAGATTCGGTATCGGATCTCGGTATTCTCCTCTCAGGCAGCGCGCATTCCCTGAAAACCGATATTACCGGAAAACAGGTCATCGTGACCCTGCTGAAGCCCGGCAGCTATGTCGGCGTACTTCTGGCCGCCAGCCAGGAAAGGAAAAGTCCGGTAACCGTACAGGCAGACGAAACCTCTTCCGTCCTGTACCTTCCCTATCGGAAGCTGCTCACCCAAAGCAGCTGCCCCGGACACGCCCGTCTCCTTTATAACCTTCTGCGCGGAATCGCGGAAATGGCTCTCGTATTACACGATCGCAACGATTGTCTTATAAAGCCCACCATCCGTGACAAGGTACTGACTTACCTTTCCCAGGAGGCCGAAAAGACAGGCTCCCGTTCCTTCAGCATCCCTCTTAACAGGGCTGCTATGGCTGAATACCTGAACGTGGATCGCAGCGCGCTTTCCCGGGAACTTTCCCGAATGAAGCAGGATGGCCTGATCGACTTCAGCCGCAGCCATTTCCGGCTCCTTACGTAACATTCATCTTTCCTTTTCCTGCTCATTCTCCAGAATTGCCTCCAGAAGAATCCGGGCCGCCAGCGTGGATCCTTCAAGTGAAGCATGTTCGCCGTCCGAAGCATACATCTCCACTTCCGGATGGGCATGCTTATACTTCCACCATTCTTCTCCCACCGGCGCCAAAACCGCTCCTGTTTCAACCGCCATTCTCTGATAAGCATCCGTCATCTGCTGCTGCCCGGCCTCATTTTCTTTTTCCGCCCAGGTCATATAAGCTACGGGGATGCTCCCTGCCTCCCGGATCCATTTGCTGATTTCCTTTGCCGCCTCTATCATGACCGACTCCGGCCCAAAAGGATGAGCATGCTCCTGAAGAACCACATAGTCATAATTGCCGAAAAGAATGTTAAATCTCACATCCGGTTCCTTCTGATGCTGATGAAGAAACCATCCTCCGTGGGCGATCATCGTCACCTCACAGGGTATCCCCTTTTCTCTCGCCATCCCGGCAAACAATTCCGGCATGTCATTTACGTAGGTATGGCTGTTCCCGATAAATAAAACTCTCATTTTTTCTGTTCCTTCCTTATTATAAATAGTATAGGTGATATTTCTTTTCTCTTTTTCGAACAATATTATTTGATTTTCAGTCTTATTTCGTTGCCTGTTACAGAAAATTCTTGTAAGATGATTTTATCATGAAAAGATCCAGAGGGGAATCTTGAAAAAAATATTATCCCCTGTTCTTATATTCTTTTGTGATATGACGATGTATACATATACTGATGAGGTTTTCTATAATGGGGATTTATTATGAAAAAATATTTAATAGCTTTACTCAGTTTAAGCATCCTTAACTGCCTTCCAATACTTGCCTTCCTGTTTCTCTCGTTACCTTTTGGTATGATATTGGGGTTGCTGTTTTTAGTAATTTGTTTTGTCACTCCAATCGCTGCCGTTATTTATGCAGCAGTCTCGATTTATTTTTTATTCAGGAGAAGAATGAATATAATAGGTGGGATTATTGTATTAGGGGTAAATGTTATATATTTAATATTAGGCCTGCCAATTATAATAATGCTTATGTCTCAATGAACGGACATTATTCTTATGGGGTCAGTATATGAATGGTATTATTCATAAAATTAAGGGATCTTTAATTCTCAGCCTCAGAAACAAAAGATAGACGCATAGTTTAGAAAAGTGATTATACGTCCTCATATTGAAAGGAGTATTGTTATGGCGTTTATTGCGATGATGATTGCCAGTATTTCTTTATTTCTATTTGTGCTTGGTATTGGCGGAATAATTCTCAGCATTGTTTTTAGATTCGTAAATTCAAGATGGGCAAAAAAAAGCAATAAGAAAAGCCGGGTTTTGTCGGTGTTTGGCATAATATCCTTTGTTTTAGGTTTTTTATCTGCATTGCCGTTACTCTTAATCATTGGTTTTAATATCACCAGCGACATTAAGCAGAGCATTTCACAAAGGAATTCAATTGAATATAATGTTTATGCGGATAACATAGATAGAGCAAAAACTCTTCTTGAAAAGGGTGCAGACCCAAATAAACAAAAAGAATACATATATCCGCCAATTTACTACGCTGTTAAAAATGATAATTATGACATGGCCAAAATGCTGTTAGACTATGGCGCAGATCCAAATGCAGAAGCGACATGGAGTACGCAGCTGTTTTATTTTGTCATACAAAATAATGATTTTAAATATGTAAAACTATTTGTTGAATATAATGCAGATGTAAATTATGTCAAATTTGAACAAACACCTTTGGATAAAGCTTATTTTACCAATAACGATGAAATAATTAATTACTTAATAGCAAACGGTGCGAAGACATATGAGGAAATAAAAGGCGAATAGGACAATAGCTTTATGTATGGTATTTTGTGTTCCTGTAAGGAATGGCGAAATGTATGCAAAAAATTTGTTGCGAAAAATGAAAAAACATATTGACAGATCTGGTATTATTTTGTATACTAACATTCGTCGGCTGGATGTCTGACTCGCTGAAATGCATCGGGTTCAGATGATAAAAGTTGTAATTTGATAATGGTATTTAACGATTATCAGACAGTTTTACAAGAAGCCAAATCCGCAGAAAGCCGGGTGGGTATGGTATATATATCGGGGTGTGGCTCAGGTGGTAGAGCGCTACTTTAGGGAAGTAGAGGCCGCAAGTTCAAGTCTTGTCACTCCGACTGGTGAAAACACTGTAAACGCAAAGGTTTACAGTGTTTTTTCATGGTTATTTTTGATAGAATTTGACAGGTAAGATTTTTTTCCATCCTGCAGCCTTGCCATATGCATTACCTGCGCTGATAATTACTGATCATCAATTACAGCCTTAATTCTTCTGACGCCGGCAGAAGAGGCTTCCTCTTTCAAAATTTTAAAAGAAACAAGCTCCCCAGTATTCTTAGCATGTGGACCGCCGCAAATTTCCTTGGAATATCCCGGAACCGTGTATACCTTTACTATCTCTCCATACTTGCCAGAGAACACACCAACAGCTCCTTCTCCGTATGCTTTTTCCGGTGTCATTTCTTCTGAAGTCACACTTATATTATGTGCAATAGCTTCATTTACAATTGCTTCTACCTGTGTCAGCTCCTCCTTAGTCACCTTCCTTCCAAAGGAAAAATCGAAACGCAAACGTTCAGAAGTGATATTACTGCCTCTTTGGGATACTTCATCGCCAAGAACCCTTCTTAGTGCTCCATTCAACAAGTGTGTTGCTGTATGAAGTCTGGCTGTCTTTTCATTATTGTCAGCTAAGCCTCCTGCAAACTTTCCGGCAGCTCCTTGTCTGGATTTATTTTGATGTTCCTCAAATTTCTTATGAAATCCATCCATATCTACCCGGTATCCTCTTTCTGAAGCAAGCTCAGATGAGAATTCAATTGGAAAACCATAGGTATCATACAATTTAAAAGCAAGCTCACCACTGAGAACTCCGCCGTGTCCGATATTATCAAGATATCGGTTTGCCTTTTTCAAACCATCATTCAGAGTCTTTGAAAACAAAGTATACTCCTTTTGCAATTGTTCTAAAATAAATTCTTTGTTATCACCCAATTCCGGATAGGTTGTTTTATATTGCTGAATAATTACATCTGACAGTTCGCACAAATAATTCGTATTAATATCAGCCTTCTTAAACAATCGGATTATTCTGCGAATCAATCTTCTTAAAATATAACCCTGTTCTGTATTAGATGGACTAATCTTCATTGGATCGCCGAGAATGAATGTGATAGTTCTGGTATGTTCGCAAATAATTCTCTTGTCTTTCTCTGATAGAACTCTTCCCTCTCTTTCCAGAATCTCTTCAACTTTTTGCATAATCGGTAAAAACAAATCCGTATCATACACATTAGTTTTTCCGTTTAAAATAGTCAGAACCCGCTCTAAGCCCATGCCTGTATCCACGTTTTTCTGCTTAAGCTCCGTAAACGTTCCATCTGCCTCTTTATTATACTGCATGAAAACATTATTCCATATTTCAACATATTTTCCACAGTGGCATGATGGACCACACTTCGGTCCACATTTAGACTTACCCATATCGTAGAATATCTCCGTGTCCGGTCCACAGGGGCCTGTCTGTCCTGCCGGTCCCCACCAGTTATCCTCTCTTCCATACCGGTAAATCTGGTCACTTGTAAGACCAATGTTCTTCCAAATTTCTTCTGCTTCCACATCTGGCGGTACCAATTCATCTCCTTCGAACACAGTTACAGCCAATCGTTCTGCAGGGATTTGAAGATAATTAGTCAGAAACTCAAAGCTCATAGAAATAGATTTCTGTTTGAAATAATCTCCTAATGACCAGTTTCCCAGCATCTCAAAAAAAGTACAATGAATATCGTCTCCTACCTCGTCAATATCCTCTGTTCTGATACACTTCTGTACATCCGTAAGCCGTTTTCCGCCTGGATGCTTTTCGCCCAGCAGATATGGAATCAACGGATGCATTCCTGCAGTGGTAAATAACACAGTCGGGTCATTCTCCGGGAGAAGTGACGCTGACGCAATTTCCTTATGCCCCCTTTCTTTAAAAAAGTTTACATACATTGTTCTTAATTCATTTGCTGTCATGTTTCTTTCTCCTTTCTGACATTTCTCCAAAACAAAAAGCCCTAAGCTGATATATTATCAACTTAGGGCGAATTTTCATGTCCGTGTTACCACCTAATTTCAGATTTCTCTGCGCTCTGCCAATACAGGATTTCTCCGATACTGCTTCCTGCGTTAACGGGGGAACTCCGTTGAAGCCTACTAAGATTCTCTGTTCGGTCCAAAGCTCAGAGGCTGCTTCAATATTAGTTCAATGAAGATTCACACCAACCATCTTCTCTCTGTGAAATCACTAACACCTACTATTCCTCGTCAAAGCATTTTTTGTTTTGAATTAGGTGGAAGTATAGCATTAAGGCAATCAATTGTCAAGTGTTTTGCATATATTTCGCCATTCACTCATTTACTTTTTAACCTCCCCATAACCGCAATGCTCCCTATTATCCCCGTCAGCACACCCAAAGCGACCGAAGCCTGTATCAACTCAGGCATCACCTGTCCTGCCGGCAGAAGCTTCAGAGGCGCGCCGAACAGCCCGAAATGAACATCAACAAATCGGATACCATATACATATGTTGCATAAAGCAAAGCGATAGGAATACACATTCCCGCAATTCCCAGCACCAGGCCCTCCACAATAAAGGGAATTCGGATAAAATCCTCTCTGGCCCCGATCAGCCGCATAACCCGAACCTTATCCTTCTGGGAAGCCACCGTAACCAGAAGCGTGCTTCTGATCAGCAGTACCGATAGCAGAATCAGTACAAAAAGACATCCTGCGCCGATCCCCGTGATCCTCTCCTTCAGCCCCATCAATGCATTCACCACCTCGGACGAATGGGTTACCGTCCCCACTCCTTCCAGGCTTTTTACATAGGCCACAAACTCCTCCTGCCTGCTAATGTCATTAATATACACCTCATAGCTGTCACATCCGGCCAGAGGATTATCTCCCTCAAAAATCCCTTCTCTCAGCTCTTCACTGTCAAGGAAGTCCTCGCGGAAGCTGTCCCAGGCCTCGTCTTCCGAAATATATACGGTATTGGTCACTTCTTCCCGTCCCCGTATCTCTTCTCCCAGCTCCTCCACTCTTTCTTCGGAAATCCCTTCCTCAAAAAAAACGGAAACAGCCACATCCTTTTCCACATTCCGCACAGCGCTGTTAATATTAACCATTGCGATATAAAAAATCCCGAACAGGAAAATACAGGCCGCCATGGACATCACCGCAGCCGCTGCATATACTTTATTGTTCCATACATTTTTCAAACCGAGACGGATGAGATAAATGAAATTCCTAAAGCTCATATAAAAATCCCCCTCTGTCACTGTCCTTGATAATCCTGCCGTTTTTCAGCGTGACTTCCCTCTTCTTCATGGAACGTACCAAATCCCTGTTATGGGATACTACCAGCACAGTAGTCCCTGTTTCATTGATCGTATTCAGAAGGCGCATAATGTCCTCCCCGTTTTCGTGATCCAGATTTCCCGTAGGCTCATCCGCCAGAAGAAGGACAGGTTTGTTCACTATGGCCCTCGCCAGAGCCGCCCGCTGTTTTTCCCCGCCGGAAAGCTGGCTCGGATAATAGCGCTCCTTGCTTTCCAGCCCCACCTGGGCCAGAACGCTGCGCACACGGCTTTTAATCGCATTGGGGCGTACCTCCAGCACCCTCTGGGCAAAAGCGACATTCTCATATACGGTAAAATCGGGAAAAAGACGGAAGTCCTGGAAAACCATCCCAATCATACGACGGTAACGGTATACCTGGCGTTCCTTCAGCTTTCCCAGATCGATCCCGTTTACCTGTATCATTCCGCGGGTTGGCTCCTCCTCCTTCAGCAGAAGCTCCAGCAGGCTGGTTTTCCCTGCTCCGCTGCTTCCTGACAGGAATAAAAATTCCCCTTTCCTGATATCCAGATTTATGTTGTCAAGAGCCTTCTGCCCATTGGAATAAACCTTGCTTACCCCGTTTAATACCACCATACTGCTATCCACCGGCTATTTCTCCTTTTTCAGCTTGTATACAAATGCCAGAACGCCTGCCACGGCCTGGTAAAATTCACCGGGAATCTCCATGTCAATTTCAGCCGCGTCATACAGGCCTCTGGCCAGGGGCCTGTTTTCCATGATATACACGTCGTTGGCTTCCCCGATTTCCACGATTTTCAAAGCCACCCGATCCGCTCCCTTGGCAAGCACCACCGGCGCCTTATTCCGTTCCGGATCATAACCCAGAGCCACTGCAAAATGTGTAGGGTTACGGATGATCACATCCGCCTTCGGCACATTCTGCATCATACGCTTGGAAGACATCTGACGCTGTTTTTCCCGGATTTTCCCTTTGATCTGGGGATCTCCTTCTGTTTGTTTATACTCTTCCTTAATTTCCTGCTTGCTCATACGCAGGTTCTTTTCATAATCCCACCACTGATACAGATAATCAAACGCCGCCAGAAACAGGAAGGCGACACCCACCGTGTTCACCAGGGACAGCACCGTATTTCCCGCAAAAGAAATGGCATCCATAACTGTCCCATCCATCAGACGGACAAATTCATGCATCCGGCTGCTTAAAAAGGAATATATCATCCAGCCCAGCACTGTAATCTTAATCAGCGCTTTCAGCAATTCCACCACGGAACGGATGCTGAACAGTCGTTTAAAGCCCTGGAGCGGACTGATACGGTTTGCCTTGAATTTAATGGTTTCCATGGAAAAAGCCATTCTGGTCTGCAAAGCCGCCACTGCCACTGCCGTTACCCCGGCTATCAGCAGAAGCGGCAGCGCGGCCTGCGCAAACAGGAGCATGGCCTGAATCAGCTTGTCCTGAAGGCTTTCGGAATTAACCGGATATTCCATCCGTGCATATCCAAAAAAGAGAATCACACCCTGATACATGCTCTTATACATAAAAGAGGCAAATATTTTCAGACCGTTGAACACCGCCAGCAGAGATGCAACGGCGGCCACATCGCTGCTCTGAAATACATTACCCTTTTTACGTTCGTCCTGTTTTCGTTTGGGTGTGGCTTTTTCGGTCTTTTCATCCGCTGCCACCGTTCACCACCTGCCTTTCGTAACGCTGTTCTTCACAATTGCAGAAGCAGCTTCTGTACATCCTCAAACAGCGTCCCAATGTACCGGTCGATAAACTGTCCCATCGGCACCGCAAACAGCATCATGAGCAGAATACCCGCGATGATTTTCACCTGCAGGTTAATCACAAAAATATGGATCTGAGGGATTAATTTCATCAATACCCCCATCGCCGCCTCCAGCACGAATTCCGCCGCCACAAAGGGCAGGGTCAGCCGGATAGCCAGCACAAAAACGGAATGAAAAAGGGCCAGCACAAACGGCCCGGCCTTTTCCATGGAAACAGCCGCCGCTCCCGCAGGAATGAGTTCAAAGGAATAGGCAAACAGCTTAATCATCAGCCGGTGGCTTCCCGTGGCAAAGAAGTACAGGAAAAAGAACACATTCAGGAACTGCCCCAGCACTGAAACCTGTACGCCCCCGCCCGGATCCATCACCTTTCCCATGGCCAGGCCGAATACGGTATCCAGCATATCCCCCGCCACAAAGATCATAAAAAAGAAAATCTGGAATACAAAACCAACTATCAGTCCCAGAAGGATTTCCCGCACCAAACCTTCCACCATGTCAAAGCCCGACAATGCAGAGACTGCGCCCGCATTCAGGACCGGGACAAGCAAAAGAGTCAGCGCCAGTACAAGACCGGCCCTGATCCGCATGGGAACGTTCTTCCTGCCGAATACCGGACTGGGGAATATCATCGCCCCAAGCCTGACAAAAACCAGAAGGAAGAGATTAAGGGAAACCACTATCTCTGTCAACATATAAAAATCACCTACAGGGAAGCCATAATTTCAAAAAGCCTCTGGACAAATCCGTCGAAGGTATTCAGCATCCAGGAACCCGTAGCCAGCAGGACCACCGCAATGACTATAAGCTTCGGCACAAAGGTCAGCGTCTGCTCATGAATCTGCGTGGCCGCCTGGAATACCGCCACAATAAGGCCTACAATAATACTCAGAATCAGAAGCGGCCCGGCCATCTCAAAGGCTACCAGCATGGCTTCCTTCATCACTTCCATAACCTGTTCTGTCGTCATAGCGCGCCTCCTTAATGAAATCCCTCAACCAGCGTTTTTATTACCAGATCCCAGCCGTCCACCAATACGAACAGCATGATTTTAAAAGGCAGCGCGATCATGGTCGGCGGAAGCATAACCATACCCATGGACATCAGGGTGCTGGACACCACCAGATCCACAATGAGAAACGGGATGAATATAAGAAAGCCCATGGTAAAGGCCTTATTCAGTTCGCTTAAAATAAAAGAAGGAACGATGACCGTCAGCCCCAGCTGTTTATACCGCTCCGGGCCTTCTCCTGCTTTTATTTCCGGCAATTCTGTTTTAGAGATATCCATAAAAAGCTCCAGGCTTTTCTTTTCGGTCTGTTTGAGCATGAATTCCTTCATCGGATCCTGCGCGAGCTCCAGCGCTTCTTCCCTGGTCAGCGTCCCGTCTTTATAGGGCTGGTAAGCCTGTGTATTCACCTGGGAAAAAACGGGCTGCATGATAAAAAGGGTCAGAAACAGAGCCAGTCCCACCAGAATCTGGTTGGGCGGCGACTGCTGGGTTCCCAGGGCACTCCGCAGAAAAGACAGGACGATAATAATCCTGGTGAAGCTGGTCATCATAACCAGCAGAGAAGGCACAACAGCAAGAAGCAGGAAAAGAATCAGAATATCCATCGTATCGAAAGCTCTGGCATTTCCCTGCGTATCAGATAAGGTCATGGACACCTCCGCCGCATAAACCCTGCCTGCATATAAAAATGCGGCCAGTACAGACAGCATACATCCCGCTCCTGCGGCCTTCCATCCGGTCCGGTGTGCCGGATGTCCCTTTTTCCCGATTTGTTTATTTATCCCGATCATTCTTTTGTCTGTGAAAAGCTGCCTGCCCCTCTTCCATCTGCTTTGTCAGCATGGCCAGAAAGCTTTTATCTCCTTCTCCATCCTCTTTGGGCCGTACATAATCTTCGAGCTCACTGATTTGCTGAATTCCCGCAGGCGAAAGCCCCAGAAGCATCACCTTCCCCTGAACCTCCACAATCATAAGCCAGCTGTCCCTGCCTATGCCTGTCCGTTCCAGGACATGGATGCTCTTGCCCAGCTGTTTTCCCCCTGCGCTTTTTCCCACCAGCTTCGTGGTATAGTAGGCCAGGAAAACCACGAGCACAAGGACAAACAGATACAGCAGCAACTTTAATATCACCATGAATACTCCTTCAACTACTCTTATTCCGCTTTATTTACGATCTCCGTGATCCGTACCGCAAAATTATCACTGCTTACAAGGACATCGCCCTTCCCTATAAGCCGATCCTTCACCACCACATCGGCAGGCGCGCCCGCCTGCTTATCCAGAACGATCATCTGGCCGGGCTTCAGCGCCAGGATATCACGCACCTTGCAGACAGTTTCCCCGATCCGCACCGACACATCCAGACTCATGTCTCTGATACGTCCCCGGTCTTCACCGATTTCATCCACGGTATCCTCCAGGCTCATATAGCGGAACTCCGGAAAACTCACACTGCGCACCGGTATTGCCGGGCTGCGCCCGCCTCCGGCCGCTTTCTGAGCCTTGTATTCCATGCCGAATAAATTAAACAAAAGCATGGAAGCCGCACAGAACAGGGTGAATTCCCCCACTCCCTCCAGAGTGATCCGGTATTCCAGCATAAGAATGCTTCCTTCCTGCCACATTCCGGGAGTTTTAACCATACTTCCTGCGGAATCGGACAGATAGGCCCTGCCGAGCTCCTGCTGCATATCCCTCGCAAGAAAATTTCTGAGTTCCGTTACCGAGGTCTCCAGGCACTGGGAAAGCACTTCACGGAACGCACTGATCGCGATTTCATCCATAGCGCCTGAACCGGCCTGCGGCAGGCCGCAGATCGCGCTTATCAGATGCTGCGCCTGTTCCCTGTCCATAAAATACAGCATACGCACCTCTTCTTTTTCAGAAAATGCACGTCCTTCCACCACCATGGAAAAATGTGGAAGCCTCTCTGCCAAAGCTTCCAAAGACACTTCCTTTATTTCCTTCAATGTAACGGCCGCGCCGCCCATCAATGAATTCAGCGTTTTTTGCGCAGGAACAGCCGCCAGCTCAAGCAGCTCCCGCATCGCATCCCTATCTGCACTAATCATGATTCTCTCCTGTTTCTCCGCCTGTCTTTACAGCACCTTACTGATACGCACGGCTTTATGCATGCTGGTATGCCCGGGCTTCGCTTCAAAGCAGGGCATATCTTCCACGTAAACCTGGATATCACTCGCCATATTTTTACCGATGGGTACCACATCCCCCGGCTGAAGCTGAAGGATATCCTGGGCGTCCAGATAAAATTCATGAAGCACCGCCCGCATTTCCACATCGGCATCCAGAAGATTTTTCTCAATATATTTCTGACGTTCCGCCGCCTTTGCCTCATCCTTATTCTTACGGTTCATGGCAAACTTGTATCCGAAGCGGGAGGTCAGTTCTTCCACGTTGGGCGCAGGCATAACGATATGAAGCTTCGCCTTCAGCTCATTCACCACAATACCCAGCTCCACCAGAATGACCACATCCTCTGCCGCCCCCAGCTGAAGCAGATGAGGATTGGTCTGAAGGCCTGTAAGCGTCACTTCCGCGTCCATGTAGCCGCCCCAGGCATCCCCGATAAAGCCGGTGATCTTTTCCAGAAGATAGTGCAGCATCGCCTTTTCAATATCCGTAAAATCCCGGTGCAGCTCATATTCCGTACCGGCCCCTCCCAGCAGTCTTTCAATCATGAAAAATCCAAGAGAGGTATCCATTTCAAAAATCATGGGAGCATCGCTGTAATCCTTATTTTCCGGAGCAAGGGTAATAAGGCCGAACAAAGAACGGTCATCCAGCTCCGCACTGTATTCCTGAAACCGCATTTCCTGGATTCCGTTAATGGAAATTTCACAATAGGACTGCAGCAGTCCGGTCAGGTAAGGTGCAAGAGACCGTGAAAAACTGTCGTACAGATTTTCCACGGTGCTCATTCTTTCTTTTGTAAATTTTTTAGGGGATTTAAAGTCGTATGCCTTTATCATTTGTCCTGCCCTTTCTCTAATTCCGGCAGTGTGACAGGCGCCAGAGGATCGATTACCTCCTGCTGCCTTTCGTCCACATCGGACATTTTAAAATCATTTCCGAGAATAATAATATCCACACGGCGGTTCAGCTCCCGCCCTTCTTTTGTGCTGTTATCCGCAATGGGATAATACTTTCCGTACCCCCTGCATATGAGCTTCTTCGGATCAAAACCCACGTGATCCTCCAGGTAGATGGCCACATTGTCAGCCCGCATGGAAGATAACACCCTGTCATTGACGGGAGAGCCCGCTGCCTGTGCGGTATGGCCGTTAATATAAACCGCAAGGATCTCATCCTCTTTTTCCATCAGCATATTCCCCAGGGAATCCAGCATGGAAACGCTTTCCTCACGCAGCTGTGCACTGTCCGGCCCGAACAGGAGATCATTCTTAAAACGTATGTAAATCACATCATCGCTGCTGCTTGTCTGTGCATCAATATTGGAATTCGCAAAATATTCCCGGAGTTCCTCCGCCATCTTCTGAATGCTTTCCGTGGAAGTACTGTCCGGGACGCCGCCTGTTTCTTCTCCGATTGTGGGATATTTGATATCCTCCGGAACCTCATCCAGACTCACCGCCTGTTCCATGCCCAGCTTTTTCTGCATGGCTGCCGCTATCTGTTCCAGTTTGGTTATATTCACATTGGATATACTGTACAATAAAACGAAGAAGGTCAGTACCAGAGTGATCATATCCGCGTAGGTATTCAGCCACTCCTGGCCGCCGCCCTCTTCTTCTTTTCTTCTCTTCATATTATTTTCCCTGCAGGATCTGTTATTTTCCGATCTCCAGTGCCTTCATCGCCATGCTCTTGGCAATGTTCAGCGCCGTAATGTTGGCTTCATAGGCTCTTGTCGCCGCCATCAAATCCACCATTTCCTCCGCGCTGTTCACATTGGGCATCATAACATAACCGTCCGCATCCGCATCCGGATGTTCCGGATCGTATACCGGTACAAAGGGATTCCCGCTCTCCACCACCTGCTCCGCGTATACTCCGCCTCCATCTGTCTTTTTCACCGCTTTATCCAGCTGTGTTTCAAAGCTCATGGAATTTTCACGAAGCACTACCTGCTTCCTGCGGTAAGGCCCGCCGTCTTCCGTCCTGGTAGTGTTCTGGTTAGCCATATTCTGCAGTATGACATCCGTACGGAACCGTTCCGCCGTCAGTGCGGAACCGGTTATATTCAATGAATCCAGATATCCCATCATTCGCTCCTTCGTATTCCGTTATTTGCCGGCATTGTTGATCACATACCGGAGAGAGGAAAATTTCTTTGACATGCGGCTCGTCAGTGTGGAATACTCCACATAGGTCTTCCAAAGCTCAAGCTCTTCAGACTCCACCTGGACATTGTTCCCATCGGCCCGGGCCTGTGTGGACTCGTCCACAGATACTACTGTCCTGTACTCTTTGACGGGTTCTCCCCCGTCCTCCGTCTTTTTCAGAACCTCTTTAAATTCCACATGCTTTGCCTTATATCCCGGCGTCTCCACATTGGCAATATTATGGCTGATTACCTGCTGCTTCTGCCAAAGCGCATCCATGCCGCTGCTCAATGCCTTTACTGACGGGTCTTCCCAAAAAGCCATCCTCTGTATCCCCCTCTGCGCGTCTTCTAGCCGACGCTGTTCTCTATCCGCACCTGCTTATCCGCCTGTACAAATACTTCCTGCAATTCCTTTATCATGGGCAGGATTTCCTCTACCGGCCCGGCTTCCTTCCGGATATTGGACTGTATGATCTGGTATTTAAAGAAATCATACAGAGCCGCCAGCTTATCGGCCACCTCATATTTGCGATCCAGTGTCGCAGTGAGATGGGTCAGAATTTCCTGCGCTTTTTTAAACGCTGTGTTACAGCCTTCGTAATCCTTATTTTCCAGACAAATCAGCCCTTTTCCAAGACGGTCGCCAAGCTCTGAATATAAGAGGGAAATCATATCTCCCTGCGTCATGGTCATGACCGACTGCTGTCTGTACTTTTCATATGGGTTCTGCATTTTGCCGCTCCTTTTCCTACCGGTTTCATCAGCTGCCTGATGAGAACTGCTGTGTCAGCCAGGAACTCTGATTGTTCAGATTGGAAATCGCCTGTTCCATTGCCGTAAACTGATTCCAATAACGCGTCCGTTCCGACTCATACCTTATGTTCAGATTCGCCAGCGTATTACTCACGCTCTTAAGCTGCTGATAGAGGCTGTTGTCCGTGGTGAGGACTGCTTTCGTTCCGGCGTAGGAAACAAGGCTTCCCGGACTGCCCGTACTCACATTGGCCGCCGCTTTCACCGCGTTGTCCAGCAGTACGCCTATTCCGTGTTCCTTATCCGTCATCAGCTTCTTCACACCGTCCAGATTAGTGCTTATCGCCGCATTCAGCTTGCTCTCATCCAGAATCAGCTTGCCGTTATCCCTCCAGCTGTCCGAAGTCTCAATTCCCATATCATACAGAGCCAGGCCAGCACCGTCCACAGACTGGTACAGCGCCGTTCTCATATCACTCAGGAATGAACTGATATTGGAATCGTTCCTGAGCAGGCCTTCTTTGGCTTTTTCTTCCCAAAGTTCCACTTCCCGGTCACTCATGGACTTTCTCTGTTCCTCTGTCAGAGGGGCATATTTCTTATATGTAGCGCTTTCATTAATGCGGTCATTCAGCTGTTCAATCAGCTTATTATAGTCTTCGACAAAGCTCTTAAACCCTTCTACTATTTTATCAGTATCCTTAGTCGTAGTCAAGGTAATTGGGCCGCTGGATTTTTCTGTCAGTTCCAGTGTAATGCCCTCTAATTCGAAGGTATTGGTGTTCCTTTCAACGACCTGTCCGTTTACCACAAACTTTGCATTTTGCCCTTCCGTTACCACGGCTGCGCTGCCTGCCGTGCCAAAGGTGAGACTGTCTGTTCCAAACAGAGAATTAAGGATTTTCTTTCCTTCTCCATCCCCTGTCACACTGCTGGCAGAACCAATCTGAACTGCTCCATTGTCAAACGTGAGTTCCACTCCTGCAGTCCGTACCTGATTTACCAGCCACTCTACCGTCTGGCCCTGCGTGTCAACATTATCAAAATCTATGGTGACAGATTGCATAGCGGACGAACCGGAAGCATCAGGCTGCGTTCCGGTAAATGTTATTTTTCCGTGAAAACCCAACTCACCCAGAGTGGACTGCATACCGGCCTTCTGCGTATTCGCCGTCGTAAAGCCCAGCATGGAAGTGATATCCCTGTTCAGATTTTCATCATTGAAGCTGACCAGATGGTTTGCGGAAGAAACAGTAGCTTTGGTCGGTGAATCCGGATCATCAACGCTCAAAACAATTTCGCCTGCACCGAATTTTTCTTCCAGCTGTCTGTTGATTTCGTCAGCCAGCTCACCCATATTCCAGTCCGTACTGTCTGCGGTCAATTCTCTCTTAACTATGATATCCACATCTTTTCCGTCAACATTCAGGGAAAAGATATGCGGGGTTCCGCCGTTTACACCGCCCAGCACAGCATCTCTCATGATATCATCAATTGTATTTACAGAAACCAGATCCTTACTGCTTTTCACTCCGTCCAGGCTTCCTGTCACCGTATCGGCGCTTTTGGTACCGAACATGACTGTAAGCAGATTCCCTGAAGTCTGTTCCATGAGAATATTGGAGATATCTCCGGTGGTCTTGGATTCCATAATAAACTTATCTTCTATGGAAGAATAGGAAACCTTTACCCCTGCTTCCGATGTATTTATTTTACTGATTACATCGCCCAATGTACTGGAACTTGTTATCCCATCTATAACAACGCCGTTAATCTTAAAGGAAAACTCCTTTCCCTGAAGAGGCTCTGCCAGCGGAAGGGAATCCAGGCTGGTATTATAGTCGAGCTTATTGGAAGCTTCATTTTTAAATCCCAGAAGGGGAAGTACTGCTGTTTTCCCCTGCGTATTTTCCATATACAGCTTTCTGGAGGTATCCACAGGAACATAACCGCCTGAACCATTACTTTTCGGTACTGCTCCGCCCTGACCGCCATTCTGTGTTTCATCCCATACCAATTGGGTCAGATTCAGCCTGGGACCGCCCGGCTGTGTTGTATCCAATTGAAATCCTGCGGCAGTACCGAAAGCCCTGTACATGCTGTCATTCAGATTATTTACCGTTTCCTTAAGCGCCTCTGTTTCATCCGCATTCGTTCCTTTTTTAAAGGAAATTGTCCTGCTGACACCATCCAGAGTCATTTCAAAGGAATAGGACTCTTCCGTAAACTGACCGGGATCGATAACCGTACCTTTCAGTTCGCCGCTCACCCGGCCTCCTGACTTCACCGTACACGCAGATGCCAGCTGGTCGATGCTATCTATGGTCACCTTTCCTGCTGCATTGGAAGCGGCGGATATCACTTTTATTGCACTGGTACTGCTCGCCGCATTCATTGTATTGTAAAAAGCATTGCTCAGCAGGTTGGTATTGGCGCTGCTGTAGAAGGAAAAGTATTTATCATGGAAGGAATTGATATCCGTTATAATTCCCCTTACCATTTCCTGTTTCCATTCCAGCTGCTGTTTTAATCCTGTCTGTTTATCGATCTTGGACTGTGTGCCGGAAAGCATTTTTTCCACCAGGCTTTCGGTATCCATCCCGGATGCCAGGCCGGTAATCCGGTTCCCGCTCACTGTATTAATTGAAGATGCCATACTGCCTCCTACTTTTTACTGTCATACAGGACACCCTTGGATGCTCCGTAATTCATATGATTCAGATAACCCGCGAATTTCGCTCCTGTATTGTTCCTGTGTATAGATTCCTGGAGTTTATTCCGGATGTCCTCAAAATTCCTGTGCACCAGGACCTCCTGATCCTGAATCTCTAACAGAATCCGGTTAACGGACTGGCACAGGGAAAACAATTCTTTTTCCGCTTCGCTCAACAAAGAAAAATCCGCCCGGCACTGCAGAATTTCAGTCAGATGCTCTTCTCCTCCATCCGCCCGGCAAACTTTCCTGCTCTGTATTCCCAGGTCATCGATCTGCTCGGCCAGCGCTGCTCTCTGTTCCATCCCTGCCGTAATCTGTTCCACGTCCTCTTCCTTCAGGTCAGTGAGCTTCTGCGTGATTGTCAGATATTCTGTAAAAAGCTGTTTTCTGTTATCTGTCAGTTCCTTAAGCTTATTTATTGTCTGTATCTGCATCCGGTTCGTCCTTTCCTTTTGCTTTATCCGTTCCCTGCTGCGCATACAGGCTGCGGGACAGCTGGAACACCTTCAGCAGATCCACTTTATCCGATGCTTCTTTATTGTTTTCCACGGTCAGATAGAGTTCTTTTCGGGATATCTTCATATCCTCCGGAGCAGATATGCCAAGACGGACCTTATCCCCTTTCACATCTGCCACAAAAATCTCAATATCTTCTCCGATTATAATGGATTCCCCTTTTTTCCGGGACAGGATCAGCATGATACCCCACCACCTTTCGAATCGAAAATCGGCTGGCGGATCGAGTAATCCTGATCGAGAATCACCTGCATTCCCAGATTGGTTTTATGGTTTATGATAATCGGACTTTTCAGATTCACTGTAGACTCACGGAAGGTATCTCCTATCACTGCGATCACCCAGCAGTCCAGGTCATCCTTAGGCACCGCCTGCAGGGTGAAAAGCACATCCTGCATGACTGCCGGAGCGTAATCCGGGCAGATCTCCAGAGGATTAAGCATGATAAAACAGATTCCCTTCTGTTCTATGGACTGCAGCCAGCATATCCCGTTTCCCATGTTGGAATCCGTCACGAGAACGAACTGGGTATAATCCTCAAACCCGAAAACCGGCTGCTTAAAGGTAATGATATTCTCTTCCTCCACATCAATGATGCCAAAATCCCTTGTCTCTATTTTCAACTGCCCATTCCTCCTGTAAGCCATTCCTTCCGAGCGCCTCTTTATGAAAGTCCGTCTCTTTCCTCATACTCAGGGCTCGCGCTGGGAGGGACATACATCGGCTCCCCTATATATTCGATCTCCACCTTGGGATACTGCTCCACATTAATATTCAGCTCTCCGGGAACATAAACCGCTTCCTGCATATCCGGCTGCGGATCAAATTCTATCCGGGAAGGGGTATAATCTATGGCAAGGCTTCCCGGATCCCAGCTGATATCCGGCCCTACGGCAGGAAGGAATTCAAAGCCTGTCGTAACCTTTGTCTGGGCCATCATCTGGTTCTGCACTATTTCGGGAATCGTCACCCCTTTTTGGATCTGCATCATCTGATTGCCCATCTGGGCATAACGCCCTGTGGCATCCGCTGCCGCCTGCTTTCCGAAAACCGCCGCATCCCGGTTCAGCGAACGGGCCGTCTTGAAACCCAGGCTGTCCCTGGCCGCCGAAGTATCAATATTGACCTTGATATTTTCCGATTTCATATTCAGACGGGACGGGGTACGGATAATTCCCAGCTCCGGTTCCGGAAGATGGCTTTCCAGACGGGCTTTCTGGGACGACATGGAAAGCTTGATAGGTGTTGTGGTTATTTTAAGCACATTCATTTGAATGACCTCCTGTTATCCACTTACTACTTCATAAAATCAAAAATAGATGGAGGAATCAGGCTGCTTCCCAGCTGAAGCGTAACCATCCAGGCTGCTTCATACGCCTTATTATTAATGGATTCCCCCGCCAAATCCACTGCTTCCAGATCCTTCTGCCTCTCCTTCAGATTCACCAGGCTGCCCTCAAGCCGGTCCTGCGCCCTGTCCAGAAGAGTCTCCCTCGTGCCGATTTCCGCAGTGGCAATGGAAATATTATTCTGCTTATCCTTCAAATGCTCCAGCGTATCCATGGCATCCTTAGTGTTTCCGCTGCGCAGCTGCCCCTCTATCTGGGATATCAGACTGTATATATTATTGGGCTGGCCGTCCTTTGTTCCATATCCGAGCACATCCACACCTGAGGTGGATATCTTCACACCGGTTTTGGCATTTACCGCACCGGAACCATAAGCGCCGAAGCCCACATCCAGATAAACTTCCTTGTTGTTGTCAAAATAGGTATCCGGATCGTCCTTATCATAATCATCCACAGCTTTTCCGTTGAAAAAAAGTCTCCCGCCATCCACAGTAAACGGCGCTTCCTCATTACCGGATCCAGAAAAAAGATATTTGTCTCCGTATCTGGCATTCATGGTCTGGAGGATTTCTTCATTCAGGCCATGCAGCTCCTCCGCAATGGCATTCAGGTTTTCCTGATTTGTCACACCGCCTGCCTTGGTGGCTTTCTCAAAAACAGTCTGGAGGATAGAATTAATGGACTGGATATTTTTATCCGCCGTATCCAGTTCCCCCATGGCGCTTTTTACCGTTCTTATATGTTCTTCGCTTAAAGCAATCTGATCCCTTACCGCAAAAGCCTTTGCCGCCCTTGCCGGATCCTCCGATACATGATTGTATTCCCGTTCGGAGGAAAGCTTCAGATTGGACTGTGCCAGATTGCTGATATTGCGCTGAAGGTTCCTGGTATAGGATCCTGTCAGCATGCTTTCCGTAATTCTCATTCCGACTCCCATCCCGCGCCCGGGGCGCGCTCTGCCATTATCAGCGTCCCACCATGCCCATCTGATTGATTATCATATCAAGCTGCTCATCCATGGTGGTCATGAGCCTTCCCAGTGCCTGATACGCTTTGTTATAGGTCATCAGGTTGATACCCTCCTCATTAAGAGATACGCCTGACACTCCCTGGCGATCTTTTTCCACACTTTCCGCAATGGCAAGCGATGCGTTCAGCCTTGCCTTGGTCGTTTTGATATCACTGCCCAGAGTATCCGTATAATTGGTAATGAATCCGCTGAAATTACCGGAATACTTATACTCCTTCCCAAAGGTCCGTTCCTCTGTCAGACCGGCCTTGAGCTTCATGATATCGGTATTGTCAAGCGTTCCGTCCGGATTCTGATCCCGGATAACATAGGACGGGTCTTCCGCCCATGCGGTACTGACCGATATATTTCCCGCCGTCAGCGCTCCTCCGCCCTCTGCCTCGATCAGAGTCTTGAACACCGCTGTTCCGTCATCCTCATGGATTGTATTATTCATAAGTTGACCGAAAGCCGCCGCGAAATCATCCAGCTTCTGCTGATAATAAGGAATTCCCGCATTGCCCGGCGCATTCCCCGTAATCACATCCGTATAAGCCTTCAGCGCACCATTCTCCAAATGCATGCCTGAATTGTCACTGTTCCAGGTAAGCGTCACTCCGTCCGGCCCGATGAGAAGTTCATCACTGGTGAACTGATTTCCGCTGGAATCCACCACGGTTTTGCCGTTGAATTTCACCTGAATCCGTCCGTCTCCGCCTTCCGTAACGGAAACATTGCCATAGCGGGACAAATCGTCCAGAATGACATTTCTCTGATCCAGCAGATCATTCGGGCCATAGCTCACACCGTCCAAATCGTCACTCACGAATACCTCATGGACGATGGATTTATTCAGTTCCGCCAGCTGTTTCAGTTTTCCGTTGATATCCTTCACTGATGCCGCAAGATCATCCTTCTGTTCCTGCATGGCGTTTTTAAGCTTGCTGTCGTATTCATTCAATATATGGGTAATGCCCTTCACCGCATTCAGTGTGATGTTGGCATTTGTTTCCTGATAGGGCTGTTCCCCGAAATCCGCCAGTGCCTGGGAAAGGATGGTAAGGGCATCCTTCAGTCCGGTTCCTTCCGTTTCCGGATCGCTGATGATTCCTTCCAGCTCCTGCATGATAGCGGTTCTCTGATCATAATAACCCACTTCCCCGTACTGCTCCCGGAACTTACTGTCCAGATAGGGATTCCTTATCTGTGCCACCCCCAGCATGTCAACGCCCTGGCCCGCCAGCGGAATGGAGCTTGTCTGAAAACCGCCCATTCCTCCGTATACCTGTACACTCACCGTATCCAGCCGCTGCCTGGTATAGCCCTTGGTCTGCATGTTCGTAATGTTGTTTCCTACAATATCGATAGCCTTCTGATTCACCATCAGGCCTCTTTTGGCTGTTTCCAGCCCCATGAATGTCGGTCTCATCCCCTGTGCCCCTGCTTTCTGTATATGCTGCAGCCGTATCTGACAACCGCTATATTTTCTTACTAAACATGTTCTTTCTTCCGCCGTAATCCGGATGGTAAACCCCGCTGGACGGATCCACAGTCCCTGCATCGGATCCCGCTTTTATCAGTTCCGAGCGGGCAAAATCCTGTGATTTTTTGTTATAATACCGAATGTTGTCAATCGCCTTCTGCAGCCTGTCATAAAGCAGCTGCCAGTCCTGCCTGCAGGAGGAAGAACCCTCTCCATTCCTGATCTCCGGCTGAAGAGGTATGAGTTCACGGAAGGTTTTCCCTTCCACTCCATGCTCCTGAAAAAGGCGCATCCTGGCCTGTTCCAGATTTTCCAGCTGCTTATCCATCGCCTGCTGTACCATGATGCTCTGTTCTATTTTCTTCAGATCCCCGGATAGCAGCAAATCCAGCTTCTCCTGCTGGGTCACTTCCATTTTTTCCAGGAATTCCGTATACTCTGTTAAAAATACAAATATTTCTTCCACATCGGCCGCCTTTTCTTATAAACCTGACATCAGTTTCTTAGCAACCAGCTCGGCGGATATCTGATAAGTGCCATCCCCGATCTGCTGCTTCAGCTGCGCAATCCGCTCCTCCGAAGCCGGTTCCTTAAGAGAGGAACTCACTGCGGAAGAATAAACCGATGCCTCCTGCTTCTTCACAGCATCGCTGCTGATACAGATCTCATCGCCCTTCCCGCCTGCACTTCCGGCCGGGACAGCTGTATTTTTTTCCAGTTTCCTGCCGCTGCTCACGGCACTCTGATATATTGCATATTTGCCTGTTATCTTTATATCCATTTTCAGCACCCTTTCCCGGTATTTACTCTGTCAACTGTATTGTCGTACATCAGTTGTATATCTTTAGCTATTTTACAAAAAAATTTGGATAGTTGTTTCCCCTGCTGTTTGTTGTTATAATATAATGTGATTGAGGTGCGGTTTTTCTCTTTGCATCTACGCTTTCGGGGTTCCTCCGACACTTTTTCCTGTCCTCCGGACTCCCAAGGTACACAGAGAAAAACCGCATGATAACCATGTATAAATTGTTACCGCACCACACCACACAACACACGGAGGTTACTTTACTTATGGCTAAAACCATCGTTCTTTCCAACCAGAAAGGCGGTGTGGGAAAAACTACCACTGCTAACGCCCTCGCCCTCATTTTTCGGGAAAGAGGATATAAAGTTCTTGCGGTTGACCTGGATCCCCAGGGAAACCTGAGTTTCAGCACAGGGGCCGATACCGACGGCACGGCGACTATTTATGAAGTTCTGAAGGAGGAAGTCAAACCCCGTTTTGCCATTCAGAAAACCGGGCTTGTTGATATCATACCTTCCAATATACTGCTCAGTTCCATCGAGCTGGAATTTACAGGCACGCAGAGAGAATATCTGCTGCGAAGGGCGCTGGAGCCGCTGCAGCAGGTTTATGATTACATTTTTATCGATTCCCCTCCTGCACTGGGCATTCTGACCGTCAATGCTTTCACTGCGTCGGATTTTGTCCTGGTGCCCATGATGTCCGATATATTCAGCCTCCAGGGACTCACCCAGCTTTCGGAGACCGTTTCCAGAGTGAAAAATTTCTGCAACCCGGATCTGCAGATTCTGGGAGTTTTTCTCACCAAACACAATCCCAAGACCCGTTTCAGCCGGGAGGTCAAAGGAGCCTTGAATATGATCGCCCAGGACTTTTCCATCCCTGTTCTGGATACTTTTATCAGGGAAAGCGTAGCTCTGCGGGAAGCCCAGTCCATCCAGCAGTCCGTACTGGACTATGCCCCTTCCTGCAATGCCGTACAGGATTATAAAACGCTGACGGATGAACTTCAGGAAAGGGGGCTGTAGGCATGGCTAAAAGCAAAGCTGAAATAGACAAGGAAATCATGTACCGCAAAATCATGCCTTCCTCTACCCGTTCCCAGCCGGTTCATACAGAGGTACCTTCCTCCGTTAGTAATACGGACAGCGTTCCTTCCCCCACTTCCGCAGGTATGGCCGATGCACTGCGCCGCTCCCTCACCACGCCTGTACAGATGCGGGAAAATAAGGATTCCGTACTTGTGAACCTGATGGAAGAGCTGGTCCTTACCCGCCTGGATTCCACCATTCAGCGTTTTAACTGCTGCCGGTGTGATAAATGTAAAAAAGATATTGCCGCCCTTGCTTTAAACCGCCTTGCCCCTCACTATACGGTAATCGAAGGCAACCGGGAACAAAAGCAGAAAGAAGCGGAAGAAAAATATGCATCTGAAGTAACGGGAGCGCTTGTTCAGGCAATCCTGGTTGTAAAAAAGGAGCCGCGGCATTAGCCGCGGCTCACTTCAGTTCCTGACTCATATTTTATAACTTTTTCATTTCACGATATATTGCTTCACT
>OLQA01000062.1_pt1 | contig 89028 bp, 80 predicted proteins | sample 1673151 | NCBI WGS metagenome assembly OLQA01 (sample SAMEA3136760, study PRJEB25190) | human gut metagenome | biome: human gut; feature: human-associated habitat; material: faeces | place: Austria | collected 2013
GGGCGCTTGCGCTGTCGTCCAGAATCAGAATCTTCGGGCGGCGCACCAGGGCGCGCGCAATGGAGAGGCGCTGCTTTTGCCCGCCGGAAAAGTTTCTCCCGTTTTGTTCAACCGGCGCCGTAAGCCCGCCCTTTTCCGCAATCACGCCGTCGCATTGGGCATCGCGCGCCGCCTGCCACAGCTCCTCCTCCGTAGCATTCGGATTGCCGAAGCGAAGATTTTCCGCAATGGTGCCGGAAAAAAGCTGCGCTTTTTGCGGCACAAGGCCGATTTCCCGCCGCAGCGAGGCGGTCGTGATCGTATCGACGGGTTGACCGAACAGGCAGACCTGCCCGTTTGTTGCCTGATAAAAATGAGGAATAAGGCTGATCAGCGAGGTTTTTCCGCAGCCGGTCGGGCCGATGATGCCGACGGTTTGCCCCACGGGCACAGAGAAATCGATGTGCTCAAGCGCCGGATCGGCGCCGCTGTGATATTGCAGGCTGACATCGGAAAACGAAACGGCAGGTGCCCCTTCCGAGAGACGGAGAGGTACTTTGTGCTCCTGCGCTTCATTCTCGGCAAGCTCCGGCGCATCTTGGCGCAAAACAGCGCCGATGCGGTTGGCGCAGGCGACGGATTTTGTGATATTGATGACCAAATTCGCCATTTTGACAAGCTCGATCAGAATTTGCGACATATAGTTATACAGCGCAATCACCGCACCCACACTCAGCGCGCCGCTTTGCACGCGCAGCGCGCCCTGCCAAATCAAAACGGCGACCGCAAGATTGATCAAAACGTAGGTCAGCGGGCTGAGCAGGGAGGAAATACGCCCCGCAAACAGCTGCTTTTGCAAAAGAGCCGCGTTGCGCCGCTCAAACTTTTCCGTCTCTCTGTCCTCCGCGCAGAAGGCACGAATGACGCGCACCCCTGTCAGGCTTTCCCGCACGGCGGACAAAACGGCGCCAAGGCGCCCCTGCACCTCGGAAAAGCAGCGAATGCCGACAAGCATGATTGCAAAAACGACCGCAAAAAGAATCGGCACAACAATTGCAAAAATGCGCGCCGCTGCAGCGTCCACCGTGAATGCCATCACAACGGCGCCGAACACGACAAAGGGAGAGCGCAAAAGCAGCCGCAGCGTCAGATTGAGCCCTGTCTGCACCTGTGCCGTGTCGCTGGTCATCAGTGTCGTCATTTTGCTTACACCGAGACGGTCGCATTGTGCGGCATCAAGATAATTCAGATGGGAAAACAGCGCAGAGCGCACCTTTGCCGTAAACCCCGTGGAAGCCTTTGCGGCAAAATACTGCGCGATGATGGCGGCGCAAAAGCCGGCAAAGCCGAGGGCAATAAGCAAAAGGCAATATTTTGCGACCAGGGAGCGGTCGGGGCCGCCGATGCCGCTGTCGATCATTTTTGCAACCACAAGGGGCACAAAAAGCTCAAAGCCAGCCTCCAGTAATTTAAACAAAGGGCCGAGCAGGCATTCCCTGCGGTAGCCCTTTAGATATTGTTTCAGTTCTTTCAAGATAAGAACGCTCCTTTTCGGACAGATTTTTCGCCCTGCCGGCGGGCAAGGCGAAAACGGTTTGAACGGTTAAATCTGTTTGTGAGCTGTTTTGAGCACAACATCGTGCGCGCCGCCCTCCACAATGCTGACGGAGGAGACAAGGGTCAGTTTGGCTTTTTGCTGCAGTTCCGGAATGGAGAGCGCGCCGCAGTTGCACATGGTGGAGCGCACCTTTGCCAGGGATTGCTGCACATTGTCGGAAAGCTTGCCTGCATACGGCACATAGGAATCCACGCCTTCTTCAAACGAAAGCTTTGCGCTGCCGCCAAGGTCGTATCTCTGCCAGTTACGCGCGCGGTTGGAGCCCTCGCCCCAATATTCCTTCATCATGGTGCCGTTGATATAGATTTTATCCGAGGGGCTTTCGTCAAAGCGTGCAAAATATCTGCCCAGCATGACAAAATCTGCGCCGATGGCAAGCGCCAGAGTGATATGGTGGTCGTAAACAATGCCGCCGTCGGAGCAGACGGGAACATAGATGCCGGTGCGCTCATAGTATTCGTCGCGGGCGCGGCAAACATCGATCAGAGCGGAAGCCTGTCCGCGGCCGATGCCCTTGGTCTCGCGGGTGATGCAGATAGAGCCGCCGCCGATGCCGACCTTGACAAAGTCTGCGCCGCAGTCTGCCAAAAAGCGGAAGCCTTCCGCATCCACAACATTGCCCGCGCCCACCCTGACCGTGCCGCCGTACCTCTCGCGTACCCATTCCAGCGTGCGTTTCTGCCATTCGGAAAAGCCCTCGGAGGAATCAATGCAGAGCACATCTGCGCCTGCCTCCACCAAAGCAGGGACGCGCTGTGCATAGTCGCGCGTGTTGATTCCCGCGCCGACCACATAGCGCTTGCTTGCATCAAGCAGCTCGTCCGGGTTTTCCTTGTGCTGGGTATAGTCCTTGCGGAAGACAAAATAAAGGAGTCTACCGTCTGCGGAAACGATGGGCAGGGAATTGAGCTTATGCTCCCAGATGATGTCGTTTGCCTCTTTCAGAGTAGTTCCCTCCGGTGCGGTAATCAGGCGATCAATGGGGGTCATAAAAGAGTAAATGGGGGTCGAGGGATCCATGCGGCTCACGCGGTAATCGCGCCCTGTGACAATGCCGCACAGCTTGCCGCTGCTGCTGCCGTCGTCTGTGACAGCGACGGTGGAATGACCGGTTGCTTCTTTGAGCGCCAGTACATCGGCAAGGGTCTGGTCGGGGCGCAGATTAGAGTCGCTGCCCACAAAGCCGGCTTTATAGGATTTTACGCGCGCCACCATTGCAGCTTCGCTTTCAATGGATTGCGAGCCGTAAATAAAGGAAACACCGCCTTCCTTGGCAAGGGCAATGGCGAGGCGGTCGCCGGAGACCGCCTGCATAATGGCAGAGACCATCGGAATGTTCATGGTGATAGCGGGCTTTTCTCCTTTTTGAAAACGCACCAGCGGCGTTTTCAGAGAAACATTGGAGGGAATGCAGTCGGCGGAAGAATAGCCGGGGATGAGCAGATATTCGTTAAAGGTGTGTGAGGGTTCGTTGATAAAAGTTGCCATGATTGCCTCCTGTTGCTGTTTTATTTTCCGGAATAGATGGGGTACTGCTCGCATAGAGCAATGACCTCCTCGGTCACGCGCGCATGTGTGTTTTCATAGTCAAATGCCGTATCGCGGATCCACGTGGCGATTTTTTTCATCTCCTTTGCGCCAAAGCCGCGCGTGGTGACCGCCGGCGTACCGATGCGCAGCCCGCTTGTGATTGTGAATTTGCGTGGGTCATTCGGCACGGAATTTTTATTTGCGGTGATATGCACCGCATCCAGCCGCTCCTCTAGTTCTTTTCCGCTGATGGGGGTATTGCGCAGGTCAAGCAGCATCAGATGGTTGTCCGTTCCGCCGGAAACAAGTGAGAAGCCGGCATCATGGAGCGCCTGCGCCAAAACGGCGGCGTTGGAAACCACGGCCTTTGCATATTCTTTGAAACTCGGCTGCAGCGCTTCTCCTAAGGCCACGGCTTTAGCGGCGATAATATGCATCAGCGGACCGCCCTGCGTACCCGGAAAAACGGCCTTATCAATGGCGGCGGCATATTTTTCTTTGCACAGAATCAGACCGCCGCGCGGCCCGCGCAGAGTTTTATGGGTTGTTGTGGTGACAACATCCGCATACGGAACGGGAGAGGGGTGCACCCCTGCTGCGACAAGCCCCGCAATATGCGCCATATCGACAAGCAGATAAGCGCCGACCTCGTCGGCAATCTCGCGGAAGCGCGCAAAATCAATTATGCGCGGATAGGCGGAGGCGCCCGCTAAAATCAGCTTGGGACGGTTTGCAAGCGCGAGAGAGCGCACTTCATCGTAATCAATGCGCTGATCCTCTTTGCGCACACTGTAGGAGACAACATGAAAATATTTCCCGGAGATATTTGCGGGGGAGCCGTGGGAAAGATGCCCGCCGTTGGAAAGATCCATGGAAAGAACGGTGTCTCCCGGCTGCAGCAGGGCAAAGAATGCTGCCAGGTTGGCATTTGCGCCGCTGTGTGGCTGTACATTGGCATGCTCCGCGCCGAAAAGGCGGCAGGCGCGCTGTTTTGCAATGGTTTCCACCTCATCCGCATAAGCGCAGCCGCCGTAATAGCGTTTGCCGGGATACCCCTCCGCATATTTGTTGGTGAGAACGGTTCCGGCAGCGCATAAAACCGCTTCGGAAACGATATTTTCCGAGGCAATCAGCTCAATATTGTGCTGTTGGCGGCGCAGTTCGCGCTCGCACGGGGCAAACACTTCCGGGTCATATCGGTTCAATGCGTCATAAAACATGGTTCAACCTCCCTGTCGCATGATATCTGGCATAAATTCTGCTTGTTATTTATATTATTGTAGCATACGGCTTTTGTGCTTGTCAATCGGTATTATGGACAAAAACATGGGCGCGCGAAAGAATATCATGCGTTGACTTTTTGAGAGAACTATGCTACGATATACGGAGTTGAAAAAGGGATGAGAGTAATTGTTAGCGGTGCCTGCGGGCGCATGGGGCTTGCCGTTTTGCGGCAGATGCGTGATTGCGCAGAGCCGATGCACCTTGCGGCAGCGGTTGATCCGCGCGGGGGCGGCGGCTGCCTTGGGCATATTGAGAATTTTACGGACGATGCGGACGCCATCATCGATTTTTCAAACAGGGAAGCGCTGCCTGCTCTTCTGAGATATGCGGCGCACCGTCGTATCCCGCTCGTCTGCGGCACGACAGGGCTTCTTGATGGTGACCGCGAGGCGCTGCGGCGTCACGGCGCAAAAACGCCGATTTTTTACAGCGAAAATTTTTCCGTGGGCATTGCGTTTTTGCAAAAGACGCTTGTGCTTGCCGGCAAATTTTTGGGGCAATGCGAGAGCGAAATCGTTGAGCTGCATCATCGTGCAAAGACGGATCTGCCGAGCGCAACGGCGCTGCTTCTTGAGAATACGCTGCACAGCTTTTCCGCACCGACGGTGCATTCTCTGCGCTGCGGGGAGGCGGCGGGCGACCATGCCGTGTATCTTTGCATGCCGTCGGAAAGCATTACGCTGCTGCACCACGCTGCCGACCGAGCGGTATTCGCGCGGGGCGCGCTGCGTGCAGCGGTCTTTTTGCAGCATAAAAAGCCCGGGCTTTACACCATGGAGGATCTGCTGCAATGATGCTCTCCTTTACAAAAATGCAAGGCCTCGGAAACGATTTTATTTTCATTGCGCAAAAGGCCAATCCGCATCTTTCGCCCGCCGCTCTCCCTGCGCTTGCAAAAGCGCTTGCCCGCCGCCGCTTTGCCGTGGGGGCGGACGGCATTGCTTATCTTTCCCCTTGTGCACAGGCAGATTTTGCAATGGATATTTTTAATGCGGACGGCAGTGCGGCGCCAATCTGCGGCAATGCGCTGCGCTGCGCGGGCGTATACTTTTGCAGGCATGTTAAGAGCGCTCCGCCCTTTTTCACGGTGCTGACGGGAGCGGGGCTGCGGCGCGTATATCTTTGCGGGGCTGACGGCGTCACGGTTGATATGGCGCGGGCGGAATTTGCCCCGCCTCTTATCCCGCTTACCGCAGGTACGCCTGCGGTATTTGACGGAAACTACCTCGGCGTACGCCTGCGCGTGCACGCGGTGAATGTCGGCAACCCGCATGCAGTCGTTTTCACGCAGCATGCGGAAAGCGCGGATCTTGCTGCGCTCGGCAGTGCAATTTGTGCCGACGGGCGTTTTTTACAGGGCGCCAACGCGGAATTTGTAAAAGTTGTTTCCCCCGATGTGCTGCGTGTACGCGTGTTTGAGCGCGGCTGCGGCATCACACTCGGCTGCGGCTCCGGTGCCTGCGCGGCGGTTGCCGCCGCGGTCCGCTGCGGGCGTTGTGCCGTGGGGCATACAGTTACGGTGAAGCTGGACGGGGGAGAGGCAAAGGTGCTTTGCGCGGCGGACGGCAGGCTGTTTTTAAGCGGGCCCGCATGCTGCGTTTTTGACGGTACAGCGGAGCTTGACGATGCGAAATTCAAAACTACGGAATGATAAGAAAAGAAGAAAAGGCAGGAAATTTTATGGAATCATCTGCATATTGCTTGCATAAGGAAATGCCCGTGCTCTCCACCTATTGCGATCCCGGCTCGCGCCTCGGTCTTTCGCAGAGCTTCGGGCTTTTGCAGGACTGTATGTCGGAATTTTTCGGGGCGCTTGGGTGCGACGGAACGCGCCTTAAGCCGCTTTACGGCTGCGCATGGATCATTACCCGCACGGCATATGAGGCATATCGTTTCCCCGTTTGGAATACGGTGATGCATCTTGAAAGCGCCATGACTCGTCTGACCCGCCTGATCGTGGAGTTGGATACGACTGTGTGCGACGGCGACGGAGAGGTCCTCTTGCGCGGCAAGCAGGAGCTTTGCCTTTTGGATCTGCAAAAGCGCCATCCGGTGCCGAATGATTTTCTTCCGGCGCTTGCGGAAAATCTTTCCGCTGCAAAGCGGTGGGATACGCGCTTTGCCCGTCTTACCGTGCCGGAAAGTGCTGTGCTTGTGCCGGATCTTTTACAGACGGTGCATGCGCAGGATACGGATATGAACGGGCACTGCAACAACATTGCCCTTGTTCGCATGCTGCTCAACGGGCTTTCCCCCGCGGCTGTCAACAAAGCGGACCCGTGCCGCGTGGATGTTTCTTTTCTCAATGAATGCAGGCAGGGCAGCCGGCTGCGGCTGTATGCCGAAGAATTGCCGGAGGCGTCCGTTTTTGCGCTGCAAAAAGAAGGGGAGAGCGGCGCGGACGGAAAAATTGCAATCTGCAGAATCACGCTGCTGCATTGAGCAGAAAAATAAAAAGCGACCCGATACGCATTTTTGGTGCGCATCGGGTCGTCTGTTTTTTATTTTTGCATATCCTCTTCGGGAGAATCGAAAAAGCAACAGCGCATTTGACGAAACTGTTCGATTTTTTGATCCAGCAGCGCCGTTGAGACATTGAATTCCTTTGCAAGGCAGGCTTTGCATAAAAATTCGGTCGCATAGCGCCCCAGCAGCTTTTTGTGAAGGCCGATCTCGTCGCAGCTCAGCGCCGCTTTACAGTTTTTACAATACTCCATGGTGTTTTTCCGCCTTTTTGCCTATCGCCGGGCGCCTATGCGCTGCATCTAAGGGGCGCCTTATAAAGCGGGGCTGCTAAAAAGCAGTGCTTTTTAACAGCCCGAACGCTTTTTTATTTTTTGAGGTTCGATTCCAGCTTATCAAGCTCTTCGTAGAGCTCCTTTGGCATGTGGTCGCCGATCTGTGCGTAGAACTCTTTGATGTTGGCAACATCTTCAAGCCAGCTTGCCTTATCAACGGTGAGCAGCTCTTTGATGGTGTCAAGGGAGAGATCAAGGCCTTCGATGTCGATATCCTCCGCCTTCGGAACAAAGCCAATCGGCGTTTCAACGGCTTCTGCCTTGCCGTCGCAGCGATCGAGAATCCAAAGCAGGACTCTCATGTTATCACCGAAACCGGGCCAGATGAAGTTGCCGTCTGCATCGGTGCGGAACCAGTTGACATGGAAAATCTTCGGCGCATGCGGAATCTTTTTGCCCATTTCAAGCCAATGTGCGAAATAATCGCCCATGTTGTAGCCGACGAAGGGACGCATTGCCATCGGGTCGCGGCGGACTACGCCGACAGCGCCGGACGCCGCAGCGGTTGTTTCGGAAGCCATGATGGAGCCGACAAACGTGCCGTGCTGCCAGTTGCGGGATTCATATACCAGCGGAGCGGTTTTTGCACGGCGGCCGCCGAAGACGATTGCGGAAAGCGGTACGCCCTTGGGGTTGTTGAATTCGGGAGAGAGGCAAGGGCAGTTGGTCGCCTTTGCGGTGAAGCGGGAATTGGGATGCGCGCCGCAGGTAGACTTGTCATGTTTGTCGTACTTGCGGTAATCCCACGGGTTGCCCTTCCAGTCGATCGCGTTTTTCGGCGGATCATTGTCAAGGCCTTCCCACCAAACGGTGTTGTTGTCAAGGTTATGCACAACATTGGTGAAAATGGTATCGCGGCGGGTGGTTGCGAGGGCGTTGGGGTTGGACTTTTCGTTGGTGCCCGGCGCCACGCCGAAGAAGCCGTTTTCGGGGTTGACAGCCCAAAGTCTGCCGTCTTTGCCGATGCGAATCCATGCAATATCGTCGCCCACGCAGGTCACCTTGTAGCCAAGGTCACGATAATGCTTGGGAGGAATGAGCATGGCAAGGTTCGTCTTGCCGCAGGCGGACGGGAAAGCGGCTGAGATATAGCGAATTTCGCCGTTTGGCTTTTCGATGCCGAGAATGAGCATGTGCTCAGCCATCCAGCCCTCTTTTTTGCCGAGATAGGAAGCGATGCGCAGCGCAAAGCACTTCTTGCCCAGCAGAACGTTTCCGCCGTAGCCGGAGTTTACGCTCCAAATAGTATTATCCTGCGGGAAATGGCAGATATAGCGGTTTTCTTCGTCAAGGTTTGCCTTGGAATGCAGGCCTTTTATAAAGTCCTGGCTGTCGCCGAGCGCTTCGAGGACCGTATTGCCCACGCGCGTCATGATCTCCATGTTGAGCACGACATAGATGGAGTCGGTCAGCTCAATCCCGATTTTTGCAAACGGGGAGCCGACGATGCTCATGGAATACGGGATGACATACATCGTGCGGCCCTTCATGGAGCCGCGATAGATCTTTGAAAGGCGCTCGTAGCACTCCTTCGGCTCAATCCAGTTATTGATGTTGCCTGCCTCTTCCTTGGTCGGTGTGCAGATAAAGGTTCTGCCCTCAACGCGCGCCACATCATTGACGGCGGTGCGGTGCAGATAGCAGCCCGGCAGAAGATCCTGATTCAAACGAATCATTTCACCGCTTGCGCAGGCTTCGTCGCGCAGCGCGTTAATCTGCTCTTCGCTGCCGTCAATCCATACGATACGATCCGGCTGCGTCATGGCCGCCATCTCATCGATCCAACTTAAAACATGTTGATTCTTCGTCACTTTTCCTCTCTCCTTTTCAGCCCGCCGCCCCTCAGTTTCCAAGGTTTAACAAGGCACATTGGGAAAATGTAAACCATTTCCCCTCACCATAAAGTTTACTACAACCCTTGCAAAAATGCAAGATGTTTTTCACAGATTGTGATTTTTTTTACAATTCGTAAATATTCCGGAAAAATGTCATAGTTTTATCGGTGATTCTGCGTAGAAAGCGCATCGGCAATCGCCGCAAAGTCCGCCAGGGAAAGCGTTTCGCCGCGCCGCGTTTTTTCGATGCCGGCAGCGCTCAGCGCATCGCCGATGGCTTCTTTTCCAAAGGAGGGGAGCGCGCTTGCAAGTGAGTTTTGCAGCGTTTTTCTGCGCTGCGCAAACGCGCCGCGGATCACGGAAAACAGCATTGCCTCCCGGGCGACATGCACGGGCGGCTTTTGATACAGGCTGAGGCAAATGACGGCGGAATCAACCTTCGGCGCAGGCACAAAGCAGCCCGCGGGCACATCAAACAGCTTTTTTGCACTTGCATAGTATCCGACCGAAGCGGTTACCGCGCCGTATTGCGCGCTGCCCGGGGCGGCACACAGTCGGGAGGCGACCTCTTTTTGCACCATCACCGTGATGCTGTCAAATCCGGCACGGCTCTCCAGCAGCTTCATCAGAACGGGCGTTGTGATATAATAGGGAAGATTTGCGCAAACGGAAACGGGGCGCCCCGCAAATTCCGATGCAATCAGCGCCGGCAGGTCGCATTTCAGAATATCCTGCTCAATCACTTTGAAATTTTCGCAATCCGCCATGGTTTTTGCAAGAATATTCACCATATTTGTATCGATCTCCACTGCAACTACCTTCGGAAAGCGTTCGCACAGGCATTGGCTCAGCGCCCCGACGCCCGGACCGATCTCAAGGATGCCGCTGCCCGGCTTTGCGCCGCATTCCGCGGCAATCCGCGCGGGGACGGCAGCCTCACACAGAAAATTCTGCCCGTATTTCTTTTTAAAATGCGTTTGCTGCTGCTGCATGATTTCTCTGATATACGAAAGCTCCGTCAATCGCCGCTGCGCCATACTTCTTTTTTCTCCCACCTGCAAAACTTTTGAAAAAAACTCTTGACACGGGTGTGCTGCAATGGTATAATAGCACCCGTGGTTCTCTTGTATTTTAGCATACCTTTTTGAGGATTGCAAGATGTATGCTGGTGTAGCACAGTCGGTAGTGCAGCTGATTCGTAATCAGCAGGTCGTGTGTTCGAGTCACATCACCAGCTCCAGGAAAAAGCACTTGCCCCGTGAGCAGGTGCTTTTTCTGCCGTATTTTGTTTTTTTCGTAAAGTTTAACCTTGTTTTTTTATAAAAACTATTGCTTTTCGAAAAAACATATGATAAAATGAAAATATCTCAGTGTGCAAAAATTCGGTTGCAGTGCATCTGCGGCTGCTCATATGGAGGACTTTGTTATGTTCAAGATCATTGTCGGTATTATTTTGATTGTATTTTCTGTTTTCCTCGTAGTTGCTGTGATGCTGCAGGAGGGCAAGATGAAGGGGCTCGGCGGTGCGATCGGCGGCGGTTCTTCCGATACGTATTTCGGCAAGAATAAATCCGTTACCCGCCAGAAATTTCTTTCCCGCCTGACGCTGGTGGTCGCGATTGTGTTTACGGTGATTGTGGTTGCGCTGTATGTCGGTCAGCATGCGGATAAGACTTATGAAAACGCGTTTAAGGACGGCCTTGCAAAGCTGGAGGAGACAATCAATTCCGAGCAGTCCTCCTCTTCCGGGTCCGATACGAGTGCTGCTGCCGATACCGATGCCGAGAGCGGAGCGGGCTCTGCCTCCTCCGAATCCGAGAGCGCTTCCGATTCTGCACAAACCGCCGAATAAAAAATATGATATTGCCGCCCGACAACCTCGGGCGGCATATTTTTATGGCACTTGGAAAGAGAAATAAGAGTATGAAACAAAAAAAGAAACAAAGAAAACCGAAAAAATACGCAAATCCCCGTCGCCCGCAAAAAGCTCAGCGGGGAAAAGGGGCACAAGGGCGTGCATCGGAACGGCGGGAGAAGGCGCTTTTTGCGGGCATCTTTTCCGCTTCGCGCCGCGGATTTGGCTTTTTTGTCCCGTCGGACGAGCTACGGCAAACATTTCCGGAGGATATTTTTATTCCCGCCGAAAAAACAGGCGGGGCGATGCAGGGCGATGCGGTGCTGGTTTTTTTGCAAAAGGATCGCTTTGCGCGGGATGCGCATCGCGCTTATATTGCCGCCGTTGCAAAAATCATACAGCGCGCCGTGAAAACAGTAAGCGGCGTTTTGTGCGCGGCACCTGCGGCGGAAAGCCGGAAAGCCCCCGCCTTTTTGCTGCAGCCGACGGATCTTAGAATCGACCGCACGGTGTATGTTGATCAGGCGCCGCCCTCGGCGCAGTCCGGGCAGCTTGTCAGCCTTGCAATCACATCGTATCCAGATACAGCGGATGCACCGCTGCACGGAGATGTTGTCCGTATTTACGGGGACGCGGCGGCACGCGGAGCGAATTACGAAAGCCTTCTGGAAGCTGCCGGTGTGCGCACGGATTTTCCGCCGCAGGCAATTGCATATGCACAGCAGCGCGCGCAGCGCCGCGTGATGAAAAAGCAGCGTTTGGATCTGCGGGATAAAATCATTTTCACCATAGACAGCGAAAGCGCGAAGGACCTTGACGATGCCGTTTCCGTCGAGCGCACGGAGCAGGGCTATCTGCTCGGTGTGCATATTGCCGATGTATCGGAATATGTTGCGGCAGACAGCTGCCTTGATGAGGAGGCATATCTGCGCGGCAACAGCATTTATTTTGTGGACCGCGTGATTCCCATGCTGCCGCAGGCTCTTTCCAACGGCAGCTGCTCCTTAAACGGCGGCGTCAGCCGCTATGCGCTTTCTGCGCTGATCTCTTTGGATAAAGCGGGGAACATTCTTTCCTGCGAGCTGCATGAAAGCATCATCCGCTCTGCGGTGCGCGGAGTATATTCCGAGCTCAATGATATCACGGCGAGGGGAAAAGCCTCTCCCTATTATCGCAAATATGCAAAGCTGTTTCCGCATGTATATCCGACCATGTGCGAGCTTTATAAAATTCTTTCCGAGAAGCATCGCCGCGCAGGCGCACTTGATTTTGATACGGAGGAATCCCGTTTTGTGCTCGGGGAGGATGGGGAAATTGCAAAGATCGTGCCTGCGCAGCGCGGCGTGGCGGAGCGGCTGATTGAGCAGTTTATGCTGTGCGCCAACGAGGCGGTCGCCCTGTGGCTGCATGCGCGCGGGCTGCCCTGCATTTATCGGATTCATGAGCAGCCGGACGCCGTCCGCCTTTCCGATTTTCTGCAGCTTGCAAGAGAGTATTCTTTGGATGTATCCAAAATCGATCCGGAGTATGTTACCCCCCTGCAGCTGCAAACACTGATGACAAGGGCAAAGGAGAGAGGGCTTTCGGAGGCGCTGGATCCGCTGCTTTTGCGCTGCCTTGCCAAAGCAAAGTATGCCTCCGTTTCCGCACCGCATTTCGGGCTTGCAACGGAATATTATTGCCATTTTACCTCTCCTATCCGGCGGTACAGCGACCTTTGCGTGCATCGTATTGTCAAAGCGGCTTTGCGCAATACCAAGGTTGCGCTTTCGGCGCAAAAGGCGGCGCGCATTGCGCAGCAGTGCAGCGAGTGCGAAACAAATGCCATGACGGTGGAGCGGGATATTGAAGACCTTTACCGCGTGCGATATATGGAAAAATTCATCGGACAGACGATGCAGGGCTGCGTCAGCTCCGTGTGCTCCTTCGGCTTTTTCGTCCGTGCGGAGAACACCTGTGAGGGCATTGTGCCCATCGCTTCGCTTGCGGGCGTGTGGCAATATGACGAAAAGCGCGCAAGGCTCTTTGGACCGGGCGGCGTGATTGCGCTCGGTCAGCGCGTTACGGTTTCGGTTGAAGCGGCGGATACGCTTCGCCGCCGCGTGACATTTTCGCTTGTCGGGCCGAAGACGGAAAAAGCCGCTGAAGCGCCGAAATCCGATACTGTGCGCCAGCAAGACGGGAAAAAAGATTGAAGCAGAGAAAAACAGGCGCGAAAAAAGGGCGCAAGCCGCACTGAACGATTCAACACCGCACATTCCGACATTGACTTTTTCACGCGGAAATGGTATACTGAATAAGCGCACTTCGGTGCGCTTTGCTTGACAAAGGAAAAGGAGGCGGCGCCCTCTTTGAGAGCGCCGAAGCTTTGATATGAAAAACCTCGGCGGAAGAAAAGCACGCATGCTGCTGGTTTATCCCGATTATACGGACAGAGACTGTAAAGCAGGAAAAAGCGGCGGAAATTATATGGAGGGGCTTGCCTCCATTTCCGCAGTGCTGAAGCAGGGGGGACACAGCGTTTCCCTGCTGCATTTGTTATATTATCATAATGAACAGGAGTTCAAGGAAAAGCTGAAAGCGGCGGGCGAGTTCGATATTGTCGGTTTTTCCGTGCGCACGACCGCATTTCCGGATTCCCGCGAATACATCAAATGGACCAAAGAGTTCTGCCCGGATGTGTTCGTTGTGTGCGGCGGATACCATTGTACGCTGGCACCGGACGATGTTTTGGCGGCAGACGGGGTGGACTGCGTTTGCGTGGGCGACGGGGAATTCCCGGAGCTTGAGCTGTGCGATAAAATGTCGGCGGGCGAAGATTATACCGATGTGAAGAGCCTGTATTTCAAAATGCCGGACGGCTCTTTTAAGCACAATCCCATCGCGCCGCTGTTTTCCGATCTTGACCGTTATCCGATCCCGGATTTCGATTTGTTTGATTACAAGAATTTGGAGTCCTCCAAGGTCGGTATGGCGATCGTTGTGGTCAGCCGCGGCTGCTTTTATAACTGTACTTACTGCGGCAACGGCAACTTCCGCAAGGTCTATCCCAATAAAAAGATTTATGCGCGGTTCCGCTCTCCGGAAAATGCGATCCTTTATCTGAAAACGCTGCTGGAAAAGCACCCGTATATTAAGGTGATCAACTTCCGCGACGCCATCTTCAATATGTTCCCGGATTGGTTTGACAAGTTTTTGGATCTTTATAAGAAAGAGATCGGCTTGCCATGCACGGGGAATATCCGTTTTGATATTTTAACGGAGGACACCGTGCGCCGCATGAAGGAAAGCGGCTTTTATACCATTGATATGGGGCTGGAAAGCGGCGACCCGGAAATGCGTTTTAAATATTTGCGGCGCTATCAGACGGATGAAATGATCATCAACTGCTCCAAATGGTTCCACAAATACGGAATCGCTCAGCTGACCTATAATATCATCGGGCTTCCGTATGAGGATATTCACCGTGCACTGAAAACCATCAAGCTGAATGCGCGCATCAAGAGCGACCGCACCATTCCGAATATCTTCTATCCGTATGACGGAACACCGCTGTACGAGATTGCAAAAAAAGCGGGCTTTTTGCCCGAGGGCGATTTCACGCAGCGCCGCGTGCCGCTGGTACAACCGCAATTCCCCGAAGAGCAGGTGCTCTTTATTGAAGGGTACTTTATGCATTTTGTCAAACGGTACCGGCTGGCGTTTGCCTTGCCGCGGTTTTTGGGCGTGCCGTATGAAAAATGGCTGGATCACCGCGTGTGCGGTAAGCATGTTCCTTATATGTTTTATGTGCATCTGCATGACGGCTTTGTGCGCGTGCGCAATAATCTAAAGGATTTCCTGGTACACCATTTGCCCGGGGTCTATATGAAGCTGCGTATGCTGAAGCATCATAAGCGTGCAAAAAAAGTTGACTGAGCGGGGAGGGAGAGTATTATGGCACACAAAATCGATCAATCCAAATGCATCAGCTGCGGAACCTGCGATGTGGAATGTCCGTTCGGCGCCGTTGTGATCAGTGAGATCGGAAAATTCAGTATTGACGAAGAAAAATGCCGCGATTGCGGGATTTGCGCCAGTGTCTGCCCGGTCGACGCGGCATCCAAATAAGCGAAAAAAGAAAGCGCGCGGAAGCCAAGGCTTCTGCGCGCTTTTTCTGTGGGAGAAAAACCTGCTCTCACAGAATTTTGCGGCATTCAAGATAAAAGCGTTTATCGTCGGCATGCCCCATGGAAAAGGTTTTGCGCGGCAATGCGCCGCCTGCGCGCACGGCGGGGAAGAGCTCTGTTTTTTCCATGCCGGAGAATAAAAAGCAAACGGTATCCTCGGCGCATGCAAGGGCTCGTGTTTGCTCTGCCCCATGAATATAGTCGACCTCGCCGCCGTACTGCCTCAGATAGCCGTCCAGAAATTCCTGCAAAACGGCGACCGGCAGGCGCCCTCCGTCGCCGCAGAGAAGCTCCCGCTCACCCGCCTTGGTGCAGACCGTATAGCGGTTCCCGCCGCATTTTGGCGGGCAGGCGGCGCAAAAGGCCTGCAGAAGATGCTCCGGGTTGACATGGAACACAGCGCGGTAAATCGGCTCAAAATCAAGTGCGCTGTCATAAAGGTTGACTACCTCGCACAGCGCATAGCGCGCGGGGTGCTTTGCAGCAGCCTCGGCGCCGATCCGCTCTTTCAGCGCTTCATAGCATGCCTTCGCCGTTGCAAGCGAGTGATTTCCGTCTCCCACGGCAAACAAAAACGAGCCCTGCCGCACGGCATTTTGCATTGCCGCCAGGCGCGCGCAGAGCTCCGCCGATTGCCGCGGGGTACACAACCAGCCGCGGATGCTTCCGCCGCCCATGAGAAGCGGAAAATCGTACAAAAGCTCCATTTGCGTCGTTTGCGCCTTGACGGGAGAAAGAAGCGTGTCGTCGGGATCGTCGGCAAGCAGCATGATATGCGGCAGCTCAAGGGAGGCATGCTCGCGGATCTTCATCCGGGGCGGAATGCGGGAGAGCACCGTGCCCTCCGTCGCGCGTACGAGCGGGCGCGCCTGCTCTTGATAGTCATAGCATTCAAGATCCAATTTGCCGACCAAGCCGCAACGCACCCGCCCGTCCGGCTGCGTGCGCTGCACAAATATAAAGGCATTTGCAAGCGTTTTAAAAAGCTGTGCTTCGTAGCGGCGCATTGTGCTGTTGATTTTTGCAATACGCTGCGGTGTATCCCCGGCACCGAGATAAATCTCGGGCAAAATCAGATGCAGCGTTGAGGGGGCATCTTTGACGGCTTTTTGCAGTTCTTGCCAATAGGCGGGGTCTGCGGTATATTGGTCGCAAGCGATAACGCTCCAGGTGTGCATGGGAATTCCGTCCCTTGGCAGCAGGATGTCGGCGGGGGAAAAGCAAAGATTCATGGCATCTCCTTTTTCGGTTCTTATATTATTTGCGGTAGTTTGCGCGTTGTTCGTTCAGTTTGCTAAGATATTGATATGCCGCTTCAAAATCGTTTAACTGCACGGCGCATGCCTGAAGCATGCGATATAAAAAGAGGCGGCACATCGGGTCCTGCGCGCTTTTCTGCTCCCGCAGACAGGTGATCAAAATCTTTTCCGCTTCGCGATAATATCCGTCGCGGTAAAGATGCAGCGCGCGTGTGATCTCTCCCGTTTCCGAGGAAAAATATTGCATCAGGGTGAAGAAGAAGGGCAGGGCTTCGTTTTTCTCATCAAAGCGCGGCGGCTCCTCATCGATCACTGCGGCAATCAGCGCAAGATAGCCGCTGCAAACGGAGGCACAAAAGCTGTCGCACTCTTCGGCACCGGCTTTTTCAAACCATGTGCGCGCCGTTTTCAAACAGCCCCTTTGATAGGCATCGCATCCAAGCCGCAGGCAGCAGGAAAGATAGAGCGCATGCGCATCGGAAAGCAAGTCGCTGTTTTTCTCATACAGCGCGGCGGCTTTTTTCGTTTCTCCGTCTTGCATCAGGCGGCGCATATCGGCAAGCAGCTGTTCTGCAAGCGCCGCAGAGACGCTCACCGCATCGTCAAGCAAAGTGCCCGGGGAAATATCCAGCTCCTTTGCAAGGTAGCACAGCGTATCCAAAGACGGCGTGACCGTCCCGCTTTCCACGCGACTGAGCATGTTTCGCGTGATAAAGCTCCCGGCAAGCTCGCTCTGCGTTTTTTCCTTGGCTTTGCGCAGCGCCTTGATTTTGGCGCCGAGTTTTTCGGTTGTCACTGCTTGGCTCTCCTTTTCGATTGGTTTTCAAAATACGAAAAGTGCCCCGACGCATGAACGATTTGTTCCACGCGCGGGGCATTTTCTTTTGTCGGTTAGATGCGTTCCTTGACCTTGGCGCTCTTGCCCATGCGGTCACGCAGGTAATACAGCTTTGCGCGTCTGACCTTACCGTTACGGATGGTCTCAACCTTTTCGACATTCGGAGAATGCACGGGAAAGGTCTTTTCCACGCCTACGCCGTATGCGACGCGTCTGACAGTGAATGCCTCGGAGATGCCGCCGCCTTTTTTGGCAATCACGGTACCCTCAAAGAGCTGAATGCGCTCGCGCGAACCCTCTTTGATCTTGTTATAAACGCGCACGTTGTTCCCAACCTCAATCGAGGGAACATCCTTCTTGAGCTGCTCATTTGTAAAAGCGCGAATCTTATCCATTTGAAAGATCCTCCTTGATACCACCGGACATTCATGCAGAGCGTACAGAGGACTGTCCTGAAATTTTGAGATAATTTAACCGCACACGGCGCTAAATCGTTATAATTATAGCACAAAAACGGATTATTTGCAACGGCTTTTGCACAGAATATGTAAAAAAATTATGAACACACGCTGCTTGCAAGCCATGTGCTGCGCAGCGAGGTCGCAATGCCGGTTTCCGCATGATGCACGGCGGGGTCGGCAATGATGACTGCGGGCATGGCAGCCTCCCGTTTTCCGAGCAGCTTTTGGAAAGCGAGCTCCAGCATCTCCCCGAGCTCCCCGTTTTGCAGCACCTTGCGGTTTTCTATGATGATTGCATCGGGGTTGATGATCCAGATCAAATTGTAGAGCGCAACGGAAAGCTCCGCAAATTGCTCCGAGGAAAGGGTCACCGTGCCGAGCGTATCCGAAAGGCGCTTCCCGCCGCGGGTGATTGTTTCTCCGAGGTTGCCTCCGTTCGGTGCAAACAGCTGCCTGCCGTTTTGCAGAATCGCGCCGCAGACGGAATCTCCGAGAGAGACATAGAATACGGTCTTGCCCGCGTATTGCGGCAGGTGCATGGTGTTGCTCAGCGCCGCCGCGCCGACATCGTCACAAATCACGCTCACCTTTTCTTTTAAAATATCCTCTATGACCTGCGTCAGAGAAATAGAGGCAAGCTCCGGCACGCGTACACCGCGCACGCAGTCGCTCTCTTTATCGTATACCCCGGGCACCAAAGCGCCGATGCCCATGCAAAGGCTCATATTACAGTGCCGCAGGATATAGATTTTTACATTTTTCAGAAAAATATAGAGATTTTCTTCATAGTAGTATTCCGGGTTGTAGTCGTAGTCCATGCGGTCGATGGTTTCCATGGAGGCATCCACCACGCTGAGGCGAAATTGCTTGCGGGTGAGATCAAGCACCAGGGAAAAATAGGCGCGGTTGAGGCTGACAAGCCCTGCGCGCCGCCCGGCCGCCTGTCGGTTTTCTTTCACCTGAACAACAATTTTACGGTCCAGCAGCACATCCACAACCTTGCCCACGGTCATCAGGCTCAGCCCCACCTGTGCCGCAATTTCCGCGCGGCTGGTGCTTTGCCCGGCGGCGATTGCTTCAAAGATGGAGCGAACGCTCTCTTTTTTAATACTGTCGAATTTATCTTTGTTGTTCATGGTGTCGCTGCGCTTTCGTGTCTTTTAAAAATTTCGGCAAAGTGCCGAGGGAAGAAATCGCGCACCGAAGCAATGCGGCGCGCGAAAGTGTAATTTATAAACTGTGTTTACTAATTATAAACGCCCCGCAGCCCTTTTGTCAAGAGTAAAAAAGACAAAAGTGTCCGTAAAATGCAGAATTTCTTAAAAATTTCAACAAATATGGAAAATTGTGTTTCTGCTTTCTTTTTTGCAAAAACTTGCCCCCGATAGCAAGGGATATCGGGGGCGGTGAACGGAGATTTCAGTTAGCTGAGTAGTCCCGCTTTGCCTCTTCAAACAGCGGCAGAGCGGTTGTGCGAAGCGGGAAAATGCGGAAGGCGAAATGCATCTCGGTTTCGCTGATGAGATATTGCTCGCCCGGCTCCGGGCCGCAGGAGGCGGAGCCGACCCCGCTCATGCGATAATCGAGATTTACAAAGGTGCGCGCATCTTCTTTCAGCAGGTGGCGGTGCGAGAGCGCGGTGAGCTGCTCGGCGCTGTAATGCGAAGCATTGAAGCTGAAGGCATCCGTATCCCCTGCGGCAAAGAAGGCAAGCCCGCAGCCGGCAGGGGTTGTGACATAGGAGAATTTTGTGTCGAAATGCGAGCTGTTTTCCTGCGGGAAAATGTATGGCTCGTAGTTGTCCCTGACATCGCCCGTATACAGCCCGACCGAGGTATAATGATGCTTATCCTCATAGGATTCGCGCGGTCCCATGCCGAAGTATCCCATGCGGGAAAAGCCCGGCTTTGTGACAAGGGTGAAGCCGAGCCGCGGCAGGAACCACAGCTCCTTGAGGCGCGTACAGTCGGCGCTGACCGTGATGCCGCCCGTGCGGCGGATCTCATAGCACAGCGAAACCCGCAGCAGCGGATAATAAGTCTTTCCGGCAAGGTAACCCTCATAGCGCAGGCGCACAAGATCACCGTCGGCATGCTCGGCGGTAAATGCCGTGCATTGCAGGCAGGCATCCTCCATGCCCTTTGTTCTCCAATCGTCGCACAGGAACATATCGTTGTCCAGCGGGGCGCGCCAAACGGTAAGATTCATCGGGCGGTCAAGTACTTCGGCACTGCTGACGGTGATGCTGCGCAGCAGCCCGCTGCGGCGGGAGAAGGTATAAACGGCGGCCTCTGTTTTCACGGTAAGGTTGTTTTGATTCTGCGTGAGCACAAGCGCGTCCGCTGCGGTCTCGCCCGCCGGGAGGCGCTGCGGCTTTTGCAGCAGAAACTGGCACATGCCGACCTCATGCCCCGCCGGGGCATACCACTGTGCGCGGTTTGTGACAAAGCGCAGCCGCAGATAGCGCCAGGTATTTTTCTCCGTGACGGCGGTATAGCCGAGTGCAACGCTTTTTTCTTCACCGGGGGCGATTGCAAGGTGTTCGAGCGTGCCGCTTTGTACAACTTTGCTGTCCTCTTCGACACACCAGTGCAGAGCAAGATCGTCGAGCGTTGTGAAGGCGCGCATGGAGCGCAGCACAATGCTGCCGTCCTCCGTTTGCGGCAGGTATGCGCGCACGGGACACAGCACCTCTTTGAGCTCCAAAAGACCGGTGTGCGGCGTGCGGTCCGGATAAACAAGGCCGTCTACACAGAAGTTTTTATCGTTTGGCTTGTCGCCGAAATCGCCGCCGTAGGTATAATGGAAGCCCGTTTCATCGGGCACGGCGACAGAATGATCGCAAAATTCCCAGACAAAACCGCCCATGTGCTCGTCATGCGCCAAGATCTGCTCCCAATAATCATAAAGGTCGCCCGGGCCGTTGCCCATGGCATGGCTGTATTCACACTGCATATAGGGCTTGTTGATCTTTGGGTTATCCATGATTTCCTGCACAATTTTCTGATTGCGATACATGGTGCTGAACACATCGACGCTGTCATAATAATCGTTGCCGGGCTGAATCTGCTCATAATGGATCGGGCGGTCGTCAAAGCGGCGCAGATATTCCGCCATGCTGCGGTGGTTTTTGCCGAATCCCGCTTCGTTGCCGAGCGACCACAGCAGCACACAGGGGTGGTTTTTATCGCGCTGGTACATACGCGCGGCACGGTCGATATAGGAATCCTCCCAAGCTGGGTCCTCGGAAAGGGCGTTCCATTTTCCGTCGGGCTGAGTGCCGTGCGTTTCAAGGTCCGCCTCGTCAATGACAAGGAAGCCGTATTGATCGCACAGGCACAAAAAGCGAGGGTCGTTCGGGTAGTGGGAGGTGCGGATGGCATTGATATTGTGCTGCTTGCAGATCTGCAGATCGCGCTGCATATGCCAAAGCGGTGTGACATGGCCGAGAGCGGGATCGCTGTCATGGCGGTTGACGCCTCGGAATTTGAACTTTTTGCCGTTGAGCGTGGCGATTCTTCCGTGGATTGCAAGGCAGCGGAAGCCAACCGCCTGCACGATATATTCCTGCCCCATATGCAGCGTCAGCGTGTAAAGCACGGGAGCTTCGTCGCTCCAAAGCTGCACGGCATCAACATGCACCGAGAAAGCATCCTCCGCGGTTTCGCCCGAGGCAACGACCGCTCCGCTTGGCGCGGTGAACACATAGGAAAGCGGCGCGGGGGCACTGCGCAAAAGCGAAACGGAGAGCTCTGCGCTTTCCATGTTTTCGGAAAGCGTTTGGCGGACGGTGAAATCCTTCAGATGCACCTCGTCGCGCGCAAGCAGATAGACCTCACGGAAAATACCGCTGAGGCGATACATATCCTGGTCTTCGAGATAGGAGCCCGTGCACCATTTGAACACAAGCACGGTGAGCTCGTTTTCTTCGGCGCAGAGCGCATCGGTGATATCGAATTCGCTTGTCATATGGCTGACCTGGCTGTAGCCGACGAAGGTGCCGTTGAGATAGACATAAAAAGCGGCGTCAACCCCTTCAAAATTCAGATAGACGCGCTTATCGCCAAAGCGCGTGGGCAGAGTGAAGCGGCGGCGGTACAGCCCGCAGGGAATTTCATCCGGCAGATGCGGCGGGTTACAGGGGTAGGGATAATTAAAATTTGTGTAATTCGGCACATCATAGCCGCGGCCGAGCTGCATTTGCCAGTTGCCGGGCACGGGTATGCGGTCGGGCAGGGAATAGCTGCCTGAGAGATCGGGCAGCGTTTCATCGCTTGCGAAATAACCGAATTCCCATTCTCCGCAGAGGCTGAAAAAACGGGGGGACTGCTCGCGCAGAACATTGTCGCAGTCTGCGGCGTTTTCAAAGGGAATGAAATAGCTGTGCGGCACCTGTGTGCCGATATGCAGCGTGGAAAGATCGCGGTGAAACCGAAATTCGTTCATAATGAGTCCTTTCTTCGAAGAAGCATGAAAAATCAAAGCCGCTCGTGCCGCACAAAACGGCAGGAGCGGCTTTTGACAGCGCGGAAAACGGGCAGGTACAGGAAAACCGACACCGTTTTGCGGCAATCCGATGCGCTCTGTTTCGGCGCGGCTTTTTCACAGCCCCGGGGGGGGGTTATTCGTTGGTGTAATCGCCGTTTTCAAAAACATTTTTGCGATAATCGCAATGATGCATCGGGCAGCCGAAATCGCCCGGCTTTGCCCAAAGAACTGCCTGATAAATGATTTTCTGAATCAGCGGGTGGTAGAAAGAGCGGCATGATTCATGGCCGGGCTGGAAATAAAAGACCTTTCCTCTGCCGCGATACCAGCAGCACCCGCTGCGGAATACATAGCCGTGCTCAAACCAGGAGAGAAAAACCTGTTCATCGGGCTGCGGAATGGAGAAGGGCTCGCCGTACATCTCTTCTTCCCCAAGATCAATGCGCTCGGGCAGCCCCGCCGCGATGGGATGCGCGGGGTTGATATTCCAAATGATCTCTTTTTGGTTGTCGCTCCACAAAAGTCTGCCGCTGCTGCCGACGGTATAGCGGAAAGGCTTTGACATATGCGCGGAATGGAGCGCGATAAAGCCCATGCCGTCGTTATAGATGCGGTCGCGCACCTTGAAAGCAAGCTCATCGGTGACATCCCAATGCGCCACATGCCCCCACCAAATCAGAACATCGGTGTCATTGAGCAGCTCATCCGTCAAAAAATCCGGTCCGTGCAGCGTTGCGGTGCGCACCTCAAGTTCTTCGTGCGGATCCAGAAATGCCTTGATCTGCCCGTGCAGTCCCTGCGGATACAGCGCGCGGATGTCTTCTTCCTGCAGCTCATGGACATATTCATTCCATACGGTTACTTTGATTTTTCCCATGATTTTTTCTCCTTTAAATTTTAAATTTGCAAAGTGTTATGCAAGCATCACTATTATACGGGGCGGGCGGCGCAAAGTCAATATTTTTTGTGTGCATATGTCACTCTTTTCTCAGAGTTTTTTTAAAAAACTTTCGCCCGGCAGATCATTTGCGATTCCGAAGTTATCAAGCACGGTTTTGCCGAGATCCGCAAAGGTTTTGCGCACACCGAGATTTACCCCGAGCGGCTTTGCCGCGGCAGCAAGCAGAGGGGTGTATTCTCTTGTATGATCGGTTGTGGGATACCCCGGGTCGCAGCCGTGGTCGCCGGTGATCATCAGAAGGTCGTCGGCGCGCATGGACGGCAGAAAATCGGTTAACCAGCGGTCAAATTCCGTCAGCGCGGCGGCATAGCCGGAAATGTTGTTGCGATGCCCGTAGAGCATATCGAAATCCACCAGATTGACAAAGCACAGACCGTTCCAGTCGCGCGCAGCGATGGCGGTTGTTTTCTCCATGCCGTCTTTGTTGCCGGCGGTGCGCAGGACCTCGGTTGTGCCGTGACCGGCGAAAATGTCGTTGATTTTTCCGACGGCGATCACATCCTGCCCGCTCTCCTTCAAATAGTCGAGCGCGGTGCGGCGCGGCGGCTCCAGAGCGTAGTCATGACGGCGGGGGGTGCGGGTATAGTTGCCGGGTGAGCCCGTAAACGGACGGGCGATCACGCGGCCGACGCCGTCCTTGCCCTGCAGCATGGAGCGTGCCGTTTCGCAAATGCGGTACAATTCCTCTATGGGAACGGTATCCTCATGCGCAGCGATCTGAAATACGCTGTCCGCGGAGGTGTAGACAATGAGCTTTCCGGTTTTTTGTTGCTCCTCGCCGAAGTCTTCGATCACCTTGGTGCCGGAATAGGGGCGGTTGCAGAGTATGCCGCGCCCCACCGCTGCGCAAAAGCGATCCAAAAGCTGTTTAGGGAAGCCGTTTGGATAGGTCGGCATATCGTGGTCGGACACAATACCGCACATTTCCCAATGCCCGATGATCGTATCCTTGCCGTGGGATGCCTCCGTCATGCGGGCATAGGCACCCGCGGGGGCCGGGCACGGTGTGCCTACCGATACGCCGTCAATGTTGAAAAGGCCGAGCTTTTGCATGGTCGGGCAACTGAAATTCTCGTGCTTGCATACGGTTGCAAGTGTGTTTGCACCCTCATCTCCGTATTTTTTTGCATCGGGCATACAGCCGATGCCGAAGGAGTCAAGGACAATCAGAAAAACGCGGTTGAAGTTCATCATTGGGGCCTCCTAGTTTTTTGATTTTTATTGCGGCTCTGTTCTTTCGAGCAGAACAACGGCATGCGCTGAAATGCCTTCTTTGCGGCCCGTAAAGCCGAGCCCCTCCTCGGTGGTGGCTTTGATATTGATGCGGCACGGCGCAGCCCCGAAAAGCTGCGCAATCTCGTTTTTCATTGCTTCTTTATAAGCGCCGAGCTTCGGTGCCTGCGCAATGACGGTTGCATCAAGATTGCAAATGCGGTAGCCGTGGCGGTGCAGCTGTTGCGCGACGGCTTTGCAAAGCTCTGTGGAGCGGATGCCGCAAAAACGGGCGTCGTCATCGGGAAAGAGGACGCCGATATCGCCCATGCCGAGCGCCCCAAGCACTGCATCCATTACGGCATGCAAAAGTACATCCGCATCGGAATGGCCGAGCAGCCCGTCTGCCCCGGGAACGAGGATTCCGCCGAGATAGAGCGGGCGGTCCTTTGCAAAGCGGTGCACGTCGTATCCGTGCCCGATGCGGAATAAGGCATCGCCGTTCATCGACCTTCCTCCCTTTTTTTCAGAAGCGCCGCGGCGACGGCAAGATCTTCCTTTGTGGTGATTTTGATGTTTTCATAGCCGCAATCGGTCAGCTTCACGGGAAAAGAGCAGTGCTCCAGCAAAGCGGCGTCGTCGGTTGCTTCAAAGCCTTCCTCTTTTGCAACATAGGCGGCGGCGCGGTATTGTTCAATGCGGAAAATTTGCGGGGTCGCAACAAGCCATGTCTTTGCACGGTCCGTCGTAGATTTGACAAAGCCGCCCGCATCCGTGAGCTTTACGGTGTCTTTTGCGGGGCAGGCAGCCGCTGCGGCGCCGTATAAATAGGCATCCAGGGCAACGGCATGAATCTGCTGCGGCGTGATGAGGCAGCGCGCGGCATCGTGGATTGCGATATGGGTCGTCCCGCGGGGCGCGGCGCGCAGCCCCTGCATGGCGGAGCGCTGCCGAGTGGAGCCGCCCGGCACGATTTTCGTGACCTTATCGATCCCGTATCGCCGCAAAAGCGGGGGATATTCGTCAAGCTCTTCGAGTCTGGCAACGATGACGATGCTTTTCACCTCATCGCACCGCTGCAGCGCAAGCAGGCTGCGCACAACAATCGGCACCCCGAGAATATGCAAAAATTGCTTTGTTTGCTCCGTTTGCATCCGGCTGCCGCATCCGCCCGCCAAAAGCACGGCGCACAGCTCGGTTTTCCCGCGCAGCTTTTTCGCAAGTTTTTGAAACATAAACGCTCCTTTTTTCGCGATTGTGTTTTTCTTTCCTTATTGTAGCATAAGCACGGGAAAAATGGAATAACCTTCTTGAAAAAAATCAAAAAAACCGAAAAAACGATTGACAAGTGCCGCTGTATCGTGTATAATATGGGCTGTATATCGGGTTTGGTATGCAAGTCTTTCGATGCGGAGGGAGGGAAATCAGATGGCAGAGGTAAGAGTAAAAGAAAACGAATCTCTTGACAGCGCGCTTCGCAGATTTAAGAGACAGTGCGCAAGATCCGGCGTTTTAACAGAGCTCCGCAAAAGAGAACACTACGAAAAGCCCAGCGTAAAGCGGAAGAAGAAATCCGAAGCGGCAAGAAAGCGCAAGTATAAGGGCTGAGAAGCAAAGCATTTTCCAAAGAAAGCACAGGGCTGCCTCTTTTTGGGGCGGCTCTTTTTCTTTGCGGCACACGCGGCGGGGAAATGCGTATATACTGAATAAAGAAAGCCGACGGAAAGGGCGCCGAAAAGCCGGGCAAAAAAGAAGAGCCGCCCTGCGGCAGCTCCGATCTTTTTTGATGCGCTTATGCCCCCAAATTGTTCAGCTTGAGGGTAAACTGGCTCTTTTTTCTTGCAGCGGCATTCTTATGAATGATACCCTTGCTTGCCGCGATGTCAATCATCTTCACAGCGTCCTTATATGCGGCGCAGGCATCGGCTTTGTTACCGGCAGCGAGTGCAGCGTCATACTTCTTGACGGTGGTTTTGAGAGCAGACTTAAACATTTGGTTCTGAAGCGCTTTCGTCTTGTTGACAAGAACACGCTTTTTAGCGGATTTAATGTTCGGCAAATCGTTCACCTCCTTACGGTATTTTTGTGTCTGCCGAAATCGGCAAACACCATTTCATATACGACAAAGATTTTAACACAAAGCGCGGCAAAAAGCAACCCTTTTTTGAAATTTGTCTTTTGTTTTTTGTAAAGCGGCTGAAATCCTGCCTGTATAGATTTGGATTTGTGAGGAAAGTGCACAAAAATATTAAAGTTTTTGTTAAAATCTCTTGACAAAATTGCGAAAAAGGGCTATAATGAGTGCACATTCGTGATCGTTTGTAGAAACCGGAGAGTTGAAATGGCGCAAAGCGAGACCCAAAATGATATCTCCTTTCCGGCGCCCGCTTCTGCAGAGCAGATCAACGCATTAATCCTCGCCGTTCAGGGTGGGGACAGCGGGGCGTTTGAGGAGCTGTTTGTTTTGTATATGCCTTTGCTTTTGCATGAGGTGTCTGCTTTTCGCGAGAGTTTTGCGGGCAGCTCCGTTTGTGCCGATGACCTTTATCAGGAGGCGGCGCTTTCGTTATACCTTGCGGCGATGCGATTTTCGAAGAACCGTGGCGCAAGTTTCGGTGCCTTTGCGAAAAAATGCGTTCATAACAGATTTATCTCCCTGCTGCGTCGTGCGCAGGAGGCTCCGCTCGCGCTTGACAGTGCCTGTGCGCAGCGGTCTTTGATTTCACCCGATGTTGCCGAACTTTGCCTGTTTGAGGGGGAGAGCGCCGTATGCGCTGCCGGGCTTTCTGCGCTTGAGCGCCGCGTTTTGCGGTATTATCTGCGCGGATACAGCTATGCGGAAATCGCACAGATCCTCCGAAAAGACGAAAAAGCGGTTGACAACGCGATGGCGCGGGTGCGGCGCAAGTTGCGCAAATAACTTACCTTTTGTTTTTTATTTTTGATTCTTAATTCTTTTGTTTTCTATGTCTCGGTAGCTTAAAAAGAGCGTTGCGATCAAAGGTGTCGGTCTGAATCCGTCTCGGGGCAAAATTTTTTCAACCAACTAAAGCGAGGTAAAAAACATGTACGAGGACAAAACATTAGTTTGCAAGGAATGCGGTTCCGAATTCGTTTTCACCGCCGGTGAACAGGAATTTTACGCAGAGAGAGGCTTCCAGAATGAGCCGCAGAGATGCAAAGCATGCCGTGACGCAAGAAAGAACGCTACCAGACCTGCAAGAGAGCTGTTCACCACCACCTGTGCAAAGTGCGGAAAAGAAGCAAAGGTTCCGTTCCAGCCGTCGAATGACAGACCGGTTTACTGCAGCGAGTGCTATGCACAGATGAAGCAGGAAGGCTGAGCTTGCGCATAATTTTGTGAGAAACGGTCCCTGACCGTTTGCCGGAAAAGGGCCGCCTGCAGGCGACCCTTTTTGCTTTTTGAAACAAGACAAACAAGAATCGGAAGAAACCGAAAAAAACAGGGAGAAAAATTCGTGGCATTATTCCAAAAGAAAAAGGAGCATGCCATCGCTTTCGTCGATTTTGAATACATGCAGATCTCTTTCCGCCGAAAATTTGCGATCAATCCGCCGATAGCGGAGTGGTATGCGGAAATTTCACAGAGATTTGCCATGGACGATGTTTTTTTCTTTGCCGACTTTTCCAATCCCGCGATGAAATATAACATTCCGCAAATTCGTCGCATCACAAACAACGTCATAGACACGCAAAACACCGCATCCCATTATAAGAAAGATTTCACGGATTTTTTTATTTTAGATGCAATGTATCGCACAGCTTTTGATAAAACAAGCGCCAAGAATAATATTTTGTTTTCCGGCGACGGCCATTTCGGCGCGGCTGTGCGGTTTCTCAAAGAAAAATGCTCGAAGAATGTCATTGTATACGGCATTGAAAATACTGTCAGCGGCCAGCTGAAAAGCTGCGCGGGGGAGTATACGGAGTTTCCGAGCTATGAGAAGCTGAAACGGATGTATTATCCTGTCATTGCAAAAGCGGTGCAGGAGAAGCTTGCGCAGAGCCGCGAGCTTTTGACGGTGATGAATGTTCTGAGAGCCGTGTCCGAGCAGTCAACGGCAAATCAGACCTATTTGCATGATGCGTTGCTTGCGATGATAGAGGACGGGTATGCATCGCAAAAGGAACAGTGGGTCAGCAGCAGAAAACGGATCCGCGTTTTATCATTTGAGTTCGATCGGATGAAGGCCGACGGCATTTTGTGAAAAGCCGAGGGCAGAGAAGCGTGACTTCTCTGCCCTTGCTTTTATTTTGTCTTGGGTTTTTCGGCAAGCTCAAGCTCAAACCAGAAGCAGGAGCCGTGGTGCGCGGGGCTTTCCTCCGAAAGCACGCCGTAATGTGCGCCGTGCTGCTCCAAAATCTGTTTAACAATGGAAAGCCCGAGCCCCGTGCCGATTGCGGCGCGGCGATGCGCTTTGTTTTCCTTGTAGTAGCGATCCCAGATGCGGTTGAGATTTTCTTTTGAAATGCCGCTGCCGGTATCGATAACATCGATATGCACACGGCTGCCGTCGGCGCACAGCGTCTGCCGCACGAGCACGCGCATATCCGCGCCGGTGTAGTTGATTGCATTGCCGAGCAGATTGTAGATCACCTGTTCGATCCGGGTTCTGTCGGCATATACTGTTGCCTGCGGACAGTCGCATTGATAGTCGATGCGGTAGCCCTGTGCCTGCGTCATCTTCGCGCAGCGGTCGATGATGGCGCGCACACAGTCGGTAATGGAAAAGACGGCGGGGCACAGCGGTGTTGTTCCTGCTTCCAGCTTGGAAAGGTCGAGCAGGTCGTTCACAAGGTTTCCAAGGCGCGTCGCTTCGTCAATGATGACCTGCATATTTTGCGGTGTGTTTTCTCCGGGCAGATCCCGCATCATTTCCGCATATCCGCGGATCATGGTCAGAGGTGTGCGCAAATCATGCGAAATATTTGCCACAAGCTCGCGCCGCAGCGCATCAGTCTGCTCCAGCTCACGCGCAGCGCTGTTGAGGGTGTCTCCAAGCTGCGCGACCTCTTTGTATGCCGTGGAATTGCAGGCAATATCATATTGTCCGCGGCCGAGTTTTTCCGCCTGAGTGTTGATCTGCTCCAAAGGCTTTGAAATGCTGCGCGCCAGCACAAGCCCCATAATCACGGCTGCGGCAATGAAGAGCACCATGGCAACCAAAAGCTCGCTGCGCAGTGTGCGCGCGGCGGCGCTTACCGGTGTGATCATGGTGGAAATTACGATATAATACTGCGCGCCGTCCGCCCCGGTGACGGGGGCGACATACAGCCATACGGCACCGTTATCGACGCCGTCGGTTTTCGGCAGACTGTCAAAGGGGGAGCCGATGCGGTATTCCCCGAAATAGGAGCCGCCCGATTCGTTTTTCAGTTTGGTGAGATAGGTGCGCTGTCCGAATGTGGAAAATTCGTGCAAAAAGCAGCGGCTGCTTGTGCCGGAGCTGTAACAGATGCCGCGTTCGCCGCATACGGAAAGAAACGAGCTGTCCAAAACATCAATGCACAGCTGATATTGCTCTCTTTGCTGGCTGACCGCTTCGTCGAGCGCATCCGTACCGAGCTTTGCCGTGATTGCCTGCGCCGCGGCAAGCGGCTCTTTGCGCTTCATGGCGCGGTATAAATCGTCCAAAAACACGGTTTGCGTCAGATACAGCGTCGCAAAAAGCGCAACCGTGAAAATTGCAAGATAAACGGTGAGCTTGCGCCGAATTCCGACGGGGCGATGCTTTCTTTCTCTTTGATTATGCTTCAAAACGGTAACCGACCCCCCGCAGCGTCACAATGCAGCGGCTGTATTCTCCGAGGCTGCGGCGCAAAAGCTTGACATGGGTATCAAGCGTGCGGTCGTCCCCGTAAAAATCATAGCCCCAAACATCGCTGATCAGCTTTTCACGGCTGAGCGCAATGCCGCGGTTGCGCACCATATAGAAAAACAGATCGTATTCCTTCGGGGTCATTTCCACTTCTTTTCCGTCAACGAGCACCCGCCGTGCGGAAAAATCGACCGTCAGCCCTTCATAGGTGAAAACATCGTTTTGCTCTGCTTTTTTCGTTTTTTTTGCGCGCTTGAGCACCGCATCTACCCGCAGCATCAGCTCCCGCGGGGAAAACGGCTTTGATACATAATCGTCAACGCCCGCTTCAAAGCCGTGAATCCGGTCAAATTCTTCGGTGCGTGCGGAGAGCATAATCACGGGGGTGTCTTTTGTTTTCCGAATCTCCCGCACGGCGGAAAATCCGTCCAAAAAGGGCATCATAACATCCATGATGATCAGATCGTAATCGTTTTTTCTGCATTTTTCAACGGCTTCCATGCCGTCCTGCGCCTCATCGACGGTATACCCCTGAAATTCGGCATATTTGCGGATCAGTTCGCGAATCATCGCTTCATCGTCCACTGCGAGAATGTGATAACTTTGTGCCATGGCGGTGCGCTCCTTTCCGTTTGCTTCGCTTTTTATTTTAATGTCGTTTTGTGAAAAGTGCGTGAGGGGTTATTGTTTTTTTGGGGGATTTGCCCCTGCGTCCGCCAGGGGATTGGCTTGCATGGCGCGCTGCAGCTGTTCGTTTGAAACATGCGTATAAATCTGCGTGGTATTGAGCTGCTCATGCCCCAAAATTTCTTTCAGCACGCGCACATCCACCTGCCCGCTTTGATACATCAGGGTCGCGGCGGTATGGCGCAGCTTATGCACGGAGAGCTTTCGGTTGGAAAAGCCGGCGGCATCGAGATATTTATAAACGACCCATTGCACGGTTTTGGGGCTGATGCGCTGCCCGCGGCTGCTCAGAAAAAGCGCTTTGCGGTTTTCCTTGGAGCTTTGCAGGCTTTGGCGCTGCTGCAGGTAGAGGGTAAGGCTTTGGCGGCAGGCGTCGTTGAGATAGAGAATTCTTTCCTTATTGCCCTTTCCGACCACGCGCATGGAGCGAAGAGCGGGGTCAATATCCGAAAGGGAAATGCCGACCAGCTCCGAGAGCCGCATGCCGCAGTTTAAAAACAGGGTGATCATGGTATAGTCGCGCAGGCGGGTCTTGCTTTTCGTATCGTTTTGCACGGTTTGCAGCAAGCTGAGGCTTTCCTCATAGCTCAGGAATTTCGGCAGCGCCTGTTTGATTTTCGGCCCCTCAATATCGCGCGCGGGATTTTCGGAAAGCTGCCCGGTCGCCACGGTGAGATATTTATAAAATGCTTTGATGGCGCTGAGCTTGCGCGCACGGGCGCCTGCATGGTTTTTGCCGTGCTCCGTCATGAAATTCAAAAATTCGTAGATCTCGCTTTTTTTCACGCTGCCCGCATAGGCAAGGTCCACGCAGGAAATATCGATTTTTGAAAACTGCTCTGCGGGGAGATTTTCACGGCTCATGCGCAGATAACGGAAAAACAGCCTCAAATCGCTGAGATAATCCGAAACGGTATTGACCGAGCGGTTTTGCACAACGGTTTTGTAGCTGCCAAAGGAATGAAACAGCGCGGGATATTCCGTATAATCAATAGGCTTATAATCTGCCATAGAGTGCCTCCGATCGTTTCTTGCTCCTGTTTTCAATTATACATAATTTTTGCCGATTTTCATGGATAAAGTGTAAATTTTCGGGCGGGGGAGCGATTGTTGCGCCGCAATGCTTGCAATTTGCGCCGAAATGGACTAAAATAAAGAAAGATTTTTTCGGAGGTATTTCCATGTGGAAGCTGTTTCGCGATAATTCTTATACGGTTGTCCGCCTTTTGCTGAATCAGATTGCGCTTTCGTTATTCAGCCTGATGCTGGTCTCCGTATATGCAACCTTTGATTTTCGTTCCTTGCAGGCGATCGTCGGCATTTTCGGCGCAGGCCTGTATCTTTATCTGCAATATACGGTGATGTGGTCGGACGGCGCAAAGGACCGTGTGCGCGTGAGCGTTGACCATGCAAAATACATACCGGGCAAGGGCGTCTATTTGGCGCTCTTTGCAAACAGCATCAATCTTCTGCTCGCCGTTTTTGCGACACTGAGCGACTTTTTCGGCGCGGCTGTTCCGTTTTTCGGCAATTTGCAGTTTGCGAAGGTTGTGCTCAATTTGGTGCAGACGATGTATCTGCCGCTTGTTACTCTGTTCGTGCCGGCATCGCGCATTCCGTTTTATCTGTATTTGCTGTCTCCCGTACCGGCAATCGCTGTTTGCGGCATCGCTTTTGAAAACGGATATCGCAATCGGCTGCCGCTGTATTCGACTGCAAAAAAGAAGAAATAATCCCGCAGCCCGCCTCATATCATGATTTTGGAGAATGGGGAGGGGTTTGATGAACGAAAAAACAAACGGAAAAAGGCGGCGTTTTGCACCCCTTGGCGCACTGGCGGCTTTTTTTGCCCTGACGGTTCTGTACGGCGCAGCAATCACCCTTTTGCAGACCGTTTCCGTGCCGCGGGTTTTTGCAGGCGGATATTTTGATGCGGCGGATAAAACCTCTGCAAAAGCCAAAGAGGTTTCCTATGTGCTGGACGCGGGCCACGGCGGGGACGACGGCGGCTGCTCGGCGGGCGAGGTTTTGGAAAAAGACCTGAATCTTGCGGTCGTGCAAAAGATCGGGCTGCTTTTGGAGCTGTGCGGCGAGCGGGTGGAATATACAAGGCAGGACGACCGCGCGCTGTATGATGTGGATATCAAGGGTGAGCGTCGCCGCAGAGACCTGAAAAAGCGCCTTGAAATTGCACAGGCACAGCCGCAGGCGGTGTTCCTGAGCATTCATATGAATCGCTTTTCCGACCCGCGCTACGGCGGAATGCAGGTATTCTATTCGCCGCATGATGCGCGCTCGGAAGAGCTTGCGGCGCTTTTGCAGCAGGCATGCACCGCGTATCTTGACCCGCCAAACACCCGCCGCCCCAAAAAAGCGGGCAGCAATATTTTTCTTTTGCACCGCCTTACAACACCGGCGGTTCTGATTGAATGCGGCTTTTTGTCAAACGAGCGGGAATGTGCGCTTTTGCAAACGCCGACCTATCAAAAGCAAATTGCCCTGCTGCTGTGCAGCGCTTTATTTGAGCAGCGCAGCCGCGAGGCGCAGGGATGAAAAAAGAGGGGGATCCGATGAAAGCACCGAAAAGCTTTTATGTATGCAGCGAATGCGATTATCGCAGCGCAAAATGGATGGGAAAATGTCCAGGCTGCGGCGCATGGAACACCATGCAGGAGCAGCAGGAAGCACAGCCGGAGGTGCAAAAAGCGCCCTCAAAGCGCCTGGGGCTTGTCTCCTCCCTGACGCAGGACAGCGAGGCGGTGCTCTTTGACACTTTGGAACTTCCGGAATATATGCGCAGCGATACGGGGCTGAGCGAGCTTGACCGTGTGCTGGGCGGCGGGCTGGTGCTCGGCAGCGTGGTGCTGCTCAGCGGCGAGCCGGGCATCGGAAAATCAACGCTGCTTTTGCAGATCTGTGATGCGCTCGGACAGAGCAAAAAAGTTTTATATGTCTCCGGTGAGGAATCGCAGGGACAGCTTAAGCTTCGGGCAAAGCGGCTCGGCGTGAGCGGGCCGAACCTTTATCTGTGCATTGAAACGGATGTGCGCCGCATCATGGCGCAATGCGACAAGGTGCACCCGGATATTCTGATTGTGGATTCGATTCAGACCATGTACAGCGAAGATATCGCCTCCACCCCCGGCAGCGTGACGCAGGTGAAGGAAACCGCCATGGCACTGATTCACAAGGCAAAAAACGAGGGTATTTCCGTGCTTTTGGTCGGCCATGTGAACAAGGAGGGCAGCATTGCGGGGCCGAAGGTGCTGGAGCATATGGTGGATGCGGTGCTTTATTTTGAGGGCGAGCGGCAGCAGAGCTATCGCATTATTCGCGCCATTAAAAACAGATACGGTTCCACAAATGAAATCGGCGTATTTGAAATGACGGACCGCGGGCTTTTGCAGGTGGAGAACCCCTCCGAGATGCTGCTGTCCGGTCGCCCGGAGGATGTCAGCGGAAACTGCACACTGTGTGTCATGGAGGGAACAAGGCCCTTGCTTGCCGAAGTTCAGGCGCTGGTTTCGCATACGGTATTTCCCGCGCCGCGCCGCTCCTCTTCCGGCATTGATTATAACCGCATGGCGCTTTTGCTTGCCGTTTTGGAAAAGCGGCTCGGGCTTCGGTTTTCCGCAAGCGATGCCTATCTCAATGTCGTCGGGGGGCTGCGTATTGATGAACCGGCAGCGGATCTTGCGGTTTGCATTGCCCTGATCTCCTCTATTAAGGATAAACCTGTCGGGCCGCATGTGGTTGCGATCGGCGAGGTGGGCCTTGCGGGCGAGGTGCGCGCGGTTTCCTATATCGATCAGCGCGTGCGAGAATGTATGCGGCTCGGTTTTACAAAAATTCTGCTGCCAAAGCGCAGCGCCGAAATGCTGCGCGAAAAGCCGAGAGGAGTCGAGCTTGTACCGGTCGGCAGTATATTTGAAACATTAAAGCTTTTTGTGTGAGGTGAATGTCCATGGAGTTTGAAAGTATGAATTCAACCGAGAGACGGGTGTTTTCGTTTTTTGAAAAGGTTTGCGCCATTCCGCGCGGCTCCTTTCATGAAGAAAAGATCGCGGCGTTTTTATGCGAATTTGCGCAAAAGCACGGCCTTTTTTACCGCACGGACAAGCTGCATAATGTTCTGATCAAAAAGCCCGCTTCGCCGGGCTATGAAAATGAGCCGACTGTGATGCTGCAGGGGCATACGGATATGGTTTGCGAAAAAACCTCGCAAAGCACGCATGATTTTGAAAAAGAGGGCATTGTTCCGATTTTGCAGGATGGCTTTGTGCACGCCGACGGAACGACCTTGGGCGCGGACAACGGCATTGCCGTTGCCATGATGCTCAGTATTTTGGAGGACGATTCTCTTTGCCACGGTCCGCTTGAGTGCCTGTTTACCGTGCAGGAGGAGGTGGGGCTCACCGGTGCAGCGGAATTTGATTATTCCGATTGCCGCGCATCTCTGCTTTATAATCTTGACAGCGAGGATGAGGGCGTTGCAACGATCAGCTGTGCAGGCGGCGTTCGCTGCGATATGGTGCTGCCGATTCAACGGGAGAGTGCAAAGGGATGGTGCTTTTTTGAGCTGAGCGCGGACGGATTTGCCGGCGGCCATTCCGGAACGGATATTGATCTCGGCCGCGTCAATACCATCCGTACGCTCGGCTGTTTGCTCAGCCATGCGCGCCGCAGCACTGAGCTGCGCCTTGCCTCAATAGACGGCGGCGCGATGGATAACGCCATTCCGCGCGCCTGCCGCGCCGTGGTTGCGGTAAAGCTCAACGAAAAAGAGACATTCGAAAAAATTTTCCGCACGCAGTGCGCTGCGCGCCGTTCATCGTTTTCGGCGGCGGATGCCGATGCGGAATTCAGACTGCGCGGAATCGAACCTTGCGCGGATCCTATGTGCCAAAAAAGCAGCGATGCATTGCTTGCGGCGATCACCTCTGTGCCAAACGGCGTGCTGCGCCGCACGCACGGCACGGAAAAATCGCAGCTGGAAACCTCGGCAAATCTCGGAATTGTCCGCACGGAGCGGGATACGGCGCTTTTGACTGTTTCCGTTCGCTCCAGCGTGGATGCGCGCAGAGGAGATGTTACCGCTGTTTTGCAGATGCTTGCAACGGCGCTTGGCGCCTCGCTTACGCTGCGCGGTGAATATCCCGGCTGGCCGAGCAGGGAGCATTCAAAGAGCCGCGAGCGTTATACAGCGGCATATCGTGCGCTGTGGGGCAAAGAGCCGCGCATTGAGGCAATTCATGCGGGGCTTGAATGCGGTGTAATCCAGCATAAAATGCCGGGAATCGACCCGATCTCCATCGGCCCGGACATGCAGCATGTGCACACGCCAGCTGAGCGCGTGAATGTTGCCTCGGTGGGCAGAGTGTATGACACGCTGATCAAGATGCTTGCGATAAAGGATGAAACAAAATGAACCGTTCAATTTTTCTGAAACTGCCCGCCGCATTGCTTTGCTGCCTGTTTCTTTTTTCCGCCTGTGCGAATCCCGAAAATGACAATGTCATCCCCGCCCGCCCGACGCAGCTTGTGCAGACAAACGATACGGACGAGCCAGCCACGCAGCCGACGACCGTGCAAAAAGATTTGCCCGATAAGGCAAAATGGTTTTCCGATGCCGTTATGATCGGCAATTCCCGCATGCGGGGCATTGTGCTGTACAGCGGGCTTGCGTTTGCCGCAAGCTATGCCTATGACAGCTATACCGCAGCCTCCCTTTGCTATACGCCGAGCGTGGAGCTTTCGGATGGGACTTTAATCACCGTGCCAAAAGCGATTCGCACCGGGAAAAAAGCAGGAAAATATTATATTCTCGTCGGCGTAAATGAATCTGCGGGCAAAGATATCGGCAGCTTTGAGCAGGCATATAATACGCTGATCAATGCAATCACGGTTGCAAATCCGAAAGCGGAGATTTTCCTTGTGTCCGAATTCGGCATCACAAAGGAAAAGGAGCGCAATTCAACGCTTTCCCAGGAAAATATCAAGCTGTTCAACCGCGTGACCAAGGCAATCGCCGAGGACGGGCATTACGGCTATATCGATTTGTTTACAAGATTTGCGGAGGATGGCGGCTACCTTTCCGTGAGCCGCACGCCGGACGGGCTGCATATGGATCGGGATGCCTGCGTGGAAGCGCTGGATTACATCTTTGAATGCTCTGCCCATAAATAAAAATGAGAAACGAAACCGCAAAAAACCGGAGGAGCCGTCTGTGGGCGCTCCCCCGGTTTGTTTTTTTATTGTCTGAGGCGGCAGCCGCCCGCAACACGGTCTTGGTATATGCTATTCTGAATCACAATCAATCTCATATACCCCTCTCACATTGCCGCGTCTGCACCAAATCAGGAGCCAGCAGGCGAGCATGGCGACAGCACCGCCGATTGTGACACACAGGCGATAATCAAGGAGCTCTCCGAGAAAGCCCATCAGCAAAGAGAAAACGCCGGAGCCGACGGTTAACAGTACTCCGTTAAAGGCGTTGACGCGGGAGCGAAGCTTTTCCGGGATATATCGCTGAACGGCGGCGTTTCGTAAAATTGCACTGTTACTGCCGAGAAAGCCGCAGATTCCGCGGTTAATCAGCATAAACGGATAGGGAAGCCAAAGCAGGCCCATATCCATGGCTTCATAAAACTGATATACGAAAAATATGAAGCCGAATTTCTTTTTTGCAGGTATTTTGACCTTATATTGCATCGCGCTGCCGATTGTTCTTCCGGCAAACTCCACCACGGAAAATGCGGAATACATAGCCGCTGTGAATCCCGGAAAGGTGCGGAAGAATGCTACCAAAATGGGGGAAAATCCGTCGGAGACGCCGTTGGTAACAGCCATATAGCCGAAAATGCTGCGCAGGCCGCGTTCTTTTTTCAAATATCGAACTGCTTCCAGGATATCCTCGCCCCATGCCTGCAGCGAATACGGCATATTCCGCTCCCGTTTGGTTTTTTCTGCATGGATAAAGCTTTCCGTGATGGCTGCCGCGAGCGAGAGAACGCTTTGCGCAATCAATATCCATGCGACACCGATCGCATCAAGTAAAACAGCGGCCAGCGGCGTCAGGATAACTTTCAAAACAGGATAGAGCATGGAAGATACCGCATAGCCTTTTTGCTCGGCGCCTTTTGGGATCAGTTCCGGATAAATACTTGTAAATGCTAACTCATCTATTGCACCAAGGCAAGATAACAGCAAAGATACTGCCAGATATCCCACATAAGAAAATTCAAAAAAGAGCAGCCATATTCCCATTCCGGCAAGCAAAATCGCATTTGCAACATCGCCTGCCACCAGAAAAGCTTTACGGGGAAGCCGATCCATAAGCGGCGCAATCAAAACCGGCAGTAAAAGATGCGGTACCAGCTGAATTGCTACGATCAGGGCAGATGCCAGAGTGCTTCCGGTTTCATCAAATACCAGAAATGCCAGCGCAAAGCCACCGACAATGGAGCCTAATGTGCCCATGGCGGATGCCAAAATTACCAGGCGGAAATTTCGTGTCCAAAGTTTTACTGTATTCATTCAGTTCACCTCTGCACATAGTATAGCACATTGGTAAAACAAATGAAAGACGGTATATTTGGGAAATTTTCTTATAAAAACAGATTTAAAACACTGCTCAAAGTGATTTATCAGGAAACATCTCGAGAAGATCGCAGGCTTTTTTGTATTGCCTTGTCGCTTTATACCATTCCAGCATCCAGGGCAGGTGAAAGATTGCATAGCCGACAGGCAACTCGCTTTGGAGGCGATCAAAGCAAGTTGCGAGCATTGCGCCGTATTCTTCACGGGAAAGATAATCAGGGTGCTCGAGCCGATATCGAACCACCCCAAGAAGCTGTAGCGCAAGGTCGTGTTCCGCTTCGTCGGTATCCATTCCTTCCGCTTGCGTTAAAGCGCGAAGGGCTTCTTCCCGTCGACCGGTTTTTTCGCAGCAGATTGCTAATTTGTGCAGTGACATAAATGTTTTCGGCGTTTGCGCAGAAAACCATCCGTATGCGTCCTCATAGCGCCCAACCTCTATCCATGCCGAGGCGGTGTTGTATTCCATTGTTTGCAGGGCCTTCCGATCCTGCAGATCCTCTGCCAGCCGTTTTCCGACCCGATAATGGCGTTCCATGTTTGGTAAATCCTGACGATTGCAGTAGGCATTTCCAAGAAAGAGCTTTGCCTTCAGCATGACTTGCGCGGCGCCATCCCTGCATGCCAGCTCATAGGCGGTCTGTAAATGATCCACGGCTGAAGAATAGCTTCCCGCGGTATAGTCGGCGACCCCGAGCGATAAAAAAGTAAATGCATTCGGCATAAGATATACTGCCTCTGCCGCCCTTTTCTGCAGAATCCGTTGCAGTGCCAACTGCCGTGTGTTCATACAGGGTTCCAAGGCAGTGTCCAAGGGCGTTTGGGAAGAAAGCAATGCCAAATCCAGCCATGCGGGAGTAGCACGGTATCGGTCAATGTCGATACTTTGCAAAAGCTCGGTCAGTTTTTCGTATCGACCGGCAAATAAAAGCTCCCAGCATTGCTCTGCAAGCTTGGCAGCTTCGCGCTCGGCGTTGCCGTCTGTTTTCAACCCCAAACGATTCAAAAGCTGCCGTAAAATCTCATCCGACGGTTCTGCTTTTCCCGTTTCGATTTTAGATAAATAAGATACTGTGCAAATTCCTTTGCACAATCCGGCTTGACTCCAATTTTTCTGTATTCTGGCGCGGTAAATGATCAATCCCTGATAATTCATTTCTTTCGATGCCTCGATTTCAACAGTTGTCAAGTTTTCAAAACGAGCGCGGGCGCCCTTCTTTTTGAAAGGCCTCTGTATCAATTTTGTTGTCTGAGACGGTAGCCTCCAGCAACGGGCAGAACCATTGCCGTTTCAAATTGCTGCTCGATGAGATAGAGCAGCGCTCTTGTCAGATCTTCATCGCGAATGGCGCGCCCCATCGGGGTAATCTCATCGCGGCTTGGGCGCAGGGCATTGATTTTGATGCCGTGGTCAAGATGCTCCCGCGCTGCCTGCGCCATCCCGTCCACGCGGGCACCGACGGCAATGATATCAAACAGCTGCTGCGGCGCAATGGCATGCTGTACCTGCATCGGGCGGGAGGCAATTTTGCAAAGTGCGTGAAATATGGCATTTTCATGCTGTGTGGCATGTTCCTCCGCATTGCCGCTGCACAGCGCGATGACAAGATCCAGCCCGCCGTGCTGTAAAACAATATCGTCGATCAGCTCTTTGAGCTTTTCCTCCCCGGTACAGTTCACGCAGACAAATGTAATTTGTGCCTCCGGACGGATTTTTTTCAGGTGTGCCAAAAGGCGTTCTCCCTTTTTTTGATCGGGATCGGCAAGGGTCAGCGTGGCACCGCCGCGCACAAGCGCAGCTGCAGCGGCCCTGCCGAAGGGGGCGCAGGCCTCTGCTATCAGAGCAATTTTTCCGCTGATTTCGGATTTTTGCGCGGTGTCTGCATTGAGCCCGGCACGGTAGCTTTCCGCCTCCCAATGGGAGATAAACCGAATGAGGTCTTCGTCCATATGCTTCGGCCCGCCGAAAGCGTTCGTGTAAACTGCAACGGCCGCTGCATCCGTTTCTACCGCAGCCGCAATTTGCGCCTGTTTTTGTGTCTGTCCGCAGGTGAACATACCAACATTCTGCACAAACACGGTGACGGGGGCGTATCCATTTTTCCTGACAAAGGAGGCAAAGCGCTCCCGCAGAAGCGCAAGCTGCTCCTTCTCCTGCGCGCGATAGGGGACATAGAGAGGGGCAGCTTTGCAGTAAACGATCTGATCCGGCGTGAACGGCAGAGAAAGCGGGGCAAAGGTTTTCTCGCTTTGTGCAAAGGCAAGCAGCTCTTTGTTTGCGGTGAAGCAGACCTTTGCGTTCTGTCCGCCGAAGAGCATACGCAGCGCAGGGGCGATCAGGGTCGTATGCGCGGCATCGCTTTGCACCGGGGAAAAATCGGGCGTTTGCTTGATGAGCCCGCGCAGCCGCAGAAAAACATTGCGCACCAGCGCATCCAGCTCTTCCTCGGAGTTTGCCGCGAAGAAAATGCCGTGGTTTTCCAAAAACAAAAGGCGCGGATAGCGCGCATATCGGTTAATATAGCGATCCATCAGCTTGCGGCAGTGCAGCGCAAGCGTATAGCCGGGGCGCGTGGAGGGAACAAATACCGCCTCGTGGAACAAAAGCTGCATGATTTTTTCCCCGTCCTGCCCGCAGCAAAGGCCGTTTACCATTGCCGGATGCACATGCAGCACATAAGGCTGCATGAAAAGATGATGGAGCAGCGTTTCCACGCTCGGGCGCTTTTGCTCTTCTCCGGGCAGCCGCGCATCCAGCATGTCGCGCAGGACCTGTGCTTCGCGCAAAGCCTCGTTTTCGGGGTATTTTCGGGTCCACATTTTTGTCAGCGCCGAGCGGCTCATTTTGACAAACTGGTCCTTTGTAATGGTGGCAAGCGCCGTGCCGGAGCCCTTGATATACAGCGTATCGCCTTCTTTATAAGAAGTGTTTCCGCCGCCCGCCAGGACAAAATTCGGGTCGCTTCCGTATTTATGTGAAATATTCAGTAATGTGTCAAGTCCCATTTTCGTTCCTTTCGCCGCATCAGCGTGAGTTTTTGAAGAGGCGGTGCAGATTGTTTTTGACCTGCTCTGTCTTGGCTCTTGTATCGCAGGCGGACGCCTTTGCCGCCGTGACCTGCACCGCTTTGACCGTGAGCACGCAGCGCTGCCCCTCCTTTAAATTTGGGAAAAGCGAATGCGGCGCAGTGAAAACTTCGCCCCCATCGCATACAAAGACTAAAACGCCTTCCTCCAGCCGATCCACACATGCCGTGTATTCCATGGTTTCTCCTCTTTTCGGAGTTCTTTTTCAAGTATTGTAGCACAATCGGGGAGCAGTGTCAAGAAACGGCGGGACGGGGGAAAAATAACGGGAAGAGTGTTGATTTTTTCATAAAATACTGCTACTATACACATAGATACAACACGCATTGATATTTTGTTTTCGGAGAAATATGATATGAACAAACAACGCATTTTTGCGCTTTGCATGGCTTTGCCGCTGCTGCTGGGCGGTTGTGCGGTCCGGCGGGATCGCGGCGGCGAAGAAGAGACGGAAAAACAGCTCAGAGTGCTGCTCGAAACGGAAACTACGGAGGCAAAGACACCTTTCTCCGGTTTTTCGGATGAGGAAATGCAGCGCTTTTTGGAAACGAGTAAAATGCCGAGCCCTGCTGCCGTGACCGCTTTGCCGCAAAGCAGCACACAGTATGACAAAGCGCTTGCAAAGCAGGCTCTTTCTTTTTGCGCGGGCTATACCGCGGCGCAGCAGGCGCAGCTTTTTGAGGCGCTTGGCTTTACGGTTTTAAAACAGGAAAATTATGACAAGGAAAGCACCGATGTAAGCCATACAAGCGCCTATACGCTTGCCAAAGGCACCGCATCGGTCGGCGGGCGGGAAAGCAGGCTGCTTGTGCTCAGTGTGCGCGGGACAAACGGCGGCGAATGGTTTTCCAATATTGATGTTGCCCCGTCGCAAAACGAAGAGACAAAGTTTGCGGAAAACTTCTTTTTGGCGGCGCAGCAGATCTTTGCCGCGACGCTGGAGCTTGTGCGCACGCAGGATTGCCCCGTGCTTGTGTGCGGGCACAGCCGCGGCGGAGCATGCGCCGATCTTTTGGCATATTTTTTCAGCGAAGCAATCGGGGCGGAGCGCGTTTACGGATATACCTTTGCCGCCCCTATGACCGTGCGCGGCGCGCAGGAAGAATTTGCAGCGGAAAATATTTTCAACTGCATCAGCACAGCCGATCTTGTGCCCTATGTGCCGCTTGGGGCATGGGGCTATCGCCGCATCGGCACGGATGTGATATTGCAGGCAGATGCGGCGCTGACAGTGGCGACCAAGGAACGCGTTGCAATTTTTGAACGCCTTGCGCCGACCCTCTCATCTTATTATACCGTGCGTCATTCTCTCAGCGGCAGCGGAGAAGCGGAGGACGGGGTGACGACCTTCTCGCTTTTATATGCGGCGCTTTGCGCAAGGCTTTTGCAAAGCGATGCGCAAAACACGGTTGGATTTGACACCTCCCTGATTTCACAAACAAGCGATTTTGCACCGCTCATCAACCTTTTTGAGGAACTGACGGCGCAGGGCGGCGCCGGGCTTTCAGAGCTTGCAAAGCAGCATATGCCTGCAAGCTACGATGCACTGATCGATCTGCAAAACTGAGCAAGCGAGGGAAAAACGATGGCTTATATCACATTTGAAAACGTAACAAAGGTTTATCGAAGCGGAGAGCAGGAGGTGCGCGCACTGGACAGCATGAGCTTCACTGTGGAAAAGGGGGAGCTTTGCGTAATTGGCGGTCCGAGCGGGGCAGGAAAAACCACGCTGCTCAACATTCTCGGCGGCATGGACAGTGTCAGCAGCGGAAGCGTGCGCCTGGGGGATCTTTGCATCGACCGCATGAGCGAAAGGGAACTGACAAATTTCAGGCGTACCGAGGTCGGGTTTGTGTTTCAGTTTTACAATCTTGTGCAGAATTTAACGGCGCTTGAGAATGTGGAGCTGGCGGCTGAGATTTGCCCGGAAAGCCTGGATGCAAAGAAAGTGCTGTGCGATGTGGGGCTCGGGGAGCGCATGGAGAATTTTCCCGCGCAGCTTTCCGGAGGGGAGCAGCAGCGTGTTTCCATCGCCCGGGCGCTTGCAAAGAACCCCAAAATGATCCTTTGCGATGAGCCAACCGGCGCGCTCGATTATCATACCGGCAAATCGATATTGAAGCTTTTGCAGGACACCTGCCGCAGCACCGGAAAAACGGTGATCATCATCACGCACAACAGCGCTCTGACGCAAATTGCGGACCGTGTGATTCATGTGAAAAACGGCAAGGCGATCCGTGTGCAGGAAAATGCCGCCCCGATGGATGTGGAAAGGATCGAGTGGTAAGGCATGAAGAAGACGCGATGGAAAAATATTCTGCGCGGCATTCGCGGGAGCCTGAATCGATTTTTATCGATTTTGTTTATCGTGGCGCTGGGCAGCGGGTTTATGGCGGGGCTTGCGGCGACCTCGCCGGACCTTTATGAAACGGCGGATGCTTATTTTGACGACTGTGCCATGTATGATCTTGATATAAAGTCAACGCTCGGCTTTTCCTCGGAGGATGCCGAGGCGGTCGTCGCTCTGCGCGAGGCGGAGGCGGTGCAAAGCGCCGTGGTCGCCGATCTTGTTTTGGATACAAAGGACGAAAAAAGCTATGTCAGCCGTGTATACGGGCTGCTGGATGAAAACGGAGAAACGCTGCTCAACCGTTTTGTGCTGACACAGGGGCGGCTGCCGCAAAGCGCGGACGAGTGCGTTGTGCAGCATGCCTCGGGCAAATACCTGGAGGGAGAAGGGCTGGCGCTCGGCGATACGCTGACATTCTCCCAGGACAATGCGGACACCATGCAGTGGAAGGACAGCGTGTATGCAACGACGCTGCGCATTGTCGGCTTTGTGCAAAGCCCGATTGCTGTCAGCATCATTTCGGAGCCATCTGCGGTTGGCTCCGGTAAGATCTCGCTGGATGTTTATACCGGGGCAAATTATTTCAAAACCGATACGGCGACGGATCTGTTTGTAATGCTGCGCGGCGCAAAGGCTTTGGACAGCTTTTCGGACGAATATGAAGCGCTGTGTACCGACGGGGAGGCGGCAATCAAAGCCATCGCACCGCGGCGCGAAGAAAAGCGCACCGCGGCGGTGCGCGAGAAAGCGGAAGCATCCTTGCAGGCGCTGCAAAGTGCAAAAGCACTGTTTGAAAGTGCAGCGGGCGTGAGGGAGCAGCAGCTTTCAAAGACGGCGCAGCAGCTTTTTGCCGCCACAGGGCAAAGCGCGGCGCTTGCCGCGGTAAATCCCACGCTTGCCAAGACCCTCACGCAGGCTTTGGATTGCATCGGGCAGGGGCTGCAAAATGCGGATGCGGGCGAACAGGAGGCGGTGCTGCAAACAATGGATGCGCAGATCAAATCCGCGCAGGAATCGGTAGACTCTTTGCAGAGCACAAGCTGGATCTATCGCAGGCGCAGCGATGCCGCGGCATTTGACAGTGTGAAAACCAATGTGGGCAAGGTAGCGGCGCTTTCCAAAATTTTTCCCGTGTTCTTCTTTGCAGTTGCGCTTTTGGTTGCGCTGACGACGATGACGCGCCTTGTGGAAGAGCGGCGCACGGAAATGGGAACGCTGAAGGCACTCGGCTTTTCAAGCAATCAAATTTTATCGGAATATATTTTATATGCCCTGCTGTCTTCTGTGCTCGGCTGCGCGCTCGGATTTTGTGTGGGCTTTCGGCTCTTTCCGCGCGCGATTGGCAGCGCATACAGCATGATGTTTGTCATGCCAGCCGTGAAAACGCCGTTTCGGCTCGAAATTGCGCTGTGGGTCGCGCCTGTCACGGTGTGCAGCATTTTGCTGGCAACGCTCTTTGCATGTTACGCGGAATACCGCGCCTGCCCCGCAAGGCTGATGCAGCCGAAGGCGCCCGCGGCAGGAAAACGGATTTTTCTTGAGCATATCACCCCGCTTTGGAAACGGCTCGGGTTTACGCAAAAGGTAACCTGCCGCAACCTGTTTCGCTATCGAAAGCGGTTTGTTATGACGATCATCGGCGTTGCCGGCTGCAGCGCTTTGCTTTTGACGGGATTCGGCGTGCGCGACAGCGTCAGCGATATTGTGGAGAAACAATATGGGGAAATTGACCTGTATGATCTGCGCATCACGCTGGGGGAAGATGCCGATGCGGAATTGCAGGACGGAGCCCTGCGCCGGGTTTTGGACGACGGCGCCCTGGTGCGCAGCTATGCTGTGTTTTCGGAGCACAGCGGAAAAGCGGAAAAAGAAGATGTAAGCCTCTGTGTGCCGCGCGACGGGGAAAGCTTTGCAAGCTATATCACTCTGCGCAACCGCCGCACAAAGGAGCCGATCGCGCTGGCGGGCGAGGGTGCTGTGCTCACGGAAAAGCTTTGTGAGCAGCTCGGGGTGTCGGTGGGCGACACCGTGACGCTGGAGAATGAAAACGGCGTTGGGGGCACGGTGCGTGTCTGCGGCATTACGGAAAACTATGTCAGCTCCTACGCCTACCTGAGCGAAGAGGCATACCGCACCGCCTTCGGGGAGGCACCCGATTATAAGACACTGTATTGTCTTCTTGCGGACGGCGCAGATACCGACGCCGTTACCGCTTCCGTAATGGCATCCCATGCCGCTGTCTATGCATATTCCGTTGCGACGCTGCGGCAAAGCTTTTCCGATTCCATTCGCAGCATCAACGGGGTTGTTTGGGTGCTGATTTTGGCGGCAGGGCTTTTGTGCGCCGTTGTGCTTTATAATCTGATCAATGTCAACATCTGCGAGCGGCGCCGCGAGCTTGCCACGCTCCGTGTGCTCGGATTTCACAAATATGAAACCGAGCGCTATATCTTCCGGGAAACGAATATTCTCAGCGCCATCGGCGCGTTGCTCGGGCTTGTGCTCGGCATTTGGCTGCATGCCTTTGTCGTGCGCACGGTGGAGGTCGACATGGTGATGTTCGGGCGGAAAATCAACCCCCTTAGCTTTGTGCTCGCCTTTTTGATCACTATGATTTTCACGGTTTTGGTCGATCAGATCATGCGGCGGCAGATTCGCCGCATCGATATGGTCGAGGCGATGAAGGCAAACGAATAAAAAATATTCCCGCAGCGATGAGGCTTGGTCCTTGCCGCTTGCGGGAATATTTATGTGCTTTGCGCGGTAGGGGCGGCAATATCGCCGATGCCGCTTAGAATCAGGCGCGGGCGATATGCAAATTTTTTCACATCGTCGCGCTTTGTTACTCCGCTGAGTACCAGTGCGGTGTCAAGCCCGCTTTCAATGCCGGCGACAATGTCCGTATCCATGCGGTCTCCGATCATCACGGCTTCCTCGGAATGAACTCCTAAAATACGCAGCCCCGTGCGCATCATCAGCGGATTCGGTTTGCCGACAAAATATGCCTGCTTTCCCGTTGCCATTTCAATGGGGGAGATCATGGCGCGGCAGGCGGGAATGATGCCGTCCTCCGCAGGTCCTGTCAAATCGCTGTTTGTGCCGATGAGCCGCGCCCCTTTTTCCACAAGGCGCACCGCGCGCAGCACGCTTTCATAATTATAGCTGCTGCCCTCGCCGACAACGACATAATCCGGATCGATTTCATTCATTGTGATGCCCTCATCATGCAGCGCCATGATCAATCCCGCTCCGCCGACGACATAAGCGCTGCACTGCGGCGACTGTGTTGCAAGAAAGCGTGCGGTTGCAAGGGCGCTGGTATAAAATCGTTTTTCTTCCACCGCAAGCCCCATGCGCCGAAGCTTTTGCTGCAGCTCTTTCGGGGAGCGTTCCGAGGCATTTGTTAAAAACAAAAATTCCTTATTGTGCGTATGCAGCCACTGCAAAAATTCCTTCGCTCCCGGCAAAAGGCGGTTCCCGTGATAGAGCACACCGTCCATATCACAGATAAAGCCGCGTTTGTTTCTGAGTTCGTTCATTGCATTCCTTCTTTCTTTTTTCTGTTTTCTGCTTTCAGCATACGCCCGCTTTGTAAAAACAAAAAGCAGGGCAGCGTCAAGCCCGTGTAAAATTGCCGGAAAAAGGGCGGGCGTTTTGTGCTTTTCCACGGCAGGAAAAGCCTTTGCCGATATTCCGACGGATTTATGCCTCTCTTTTCAAAATGTGCGGCATCTTTTTGAAGAAAAGAAGCGCCGCGTGTGTTTTGCCCGGGAAGTGTTTTAATAAAAATACCTTCCCCGCGGAACAGTTCCGCGGGGAAGGCGCATTTATCGATTCGGACGGGGCGCATGCGTTTTCCGGAAGATACGGACGAGGTCAGTTTTCCTTTGCGTCGGAGTCCTGCTCCGACTGCGCCGCCTCGTTTTTTGTTTTTTTCTTCTTTTTTGTTTTTACCTTTTCAATGTTTCCGGTTTTGCGGCTGATCTGCAGCCGCGACCAAAGAATTACAGATGTTTGCCCGGGAATGCCGAGCAGAAAAATGGTGAATATATTATACTTTAAAAGAAGAATATAAATTGTGATCAGCGTTGACCAAATCAAAACGGAGATAATAATATAGTTCCATTTCCCCTTGCCCCAAATCGAGTTGAATACAAGCGCAACCACAGAAGAAACAGGCACGGCAACCAAAAACGACTGCCACAGATTTTTGCCGGAAACGGAGGTGCCGAGAAAGAACACAAACACTGCCAAAAACCACACAATGACAATTGCCATGAGGGTGATAATGAGATGATTGCGCTTTTTGTTGGCAATTTCTTCAGAGGTTTTTACAGCCTCCTCCGGCCTGTGTTCCTCCAGCAGATAATCAACGGTAACGGAGAACTGATCCGCAATTTTTTTCAGGATAACAATATCCGGAACCGATTCTCCGCGCTCCCATTTGGAGACGGCTTTGTCCGTGTAGTTCAGCTGTTCGGCAAATTCCGCCTGTGTCATGTGCGCGGCATTGCGCAGGCGGACGATATTTTTTCCGATATTTTGACGAATATCCTTCATTTTCGGCGCGGTTCTCCTCTCTACCGCCGGTAGAGTTGCCTAATTTTCCTCTACTTGGACGGTTCTTTTCTGTTTACAAAATCGATTGCGCGGTTTCTTGCATTTTACTAAAAACGGATTATACTGATTTCCGGAAGATGTTGCGAATGCGCTGCAAAAACGCCGAAAAAAGGCGGGGTGAGCTGCGTTGCTCTTCGGGCAGAGCCGCTTGCTTTGCTTTTTGACGGAGGCTGCGCGCTTTTTTCCGCTTCGTAAGTGCCGCAGCGTCAGTATAGCATATTCCGTGCAAAATTGCAAGCCATTGTTTTGTGCCGTTTTGGTGCTTATTTTCCGAAAATCGGCAGGCGGGACTTGCTTTTTGTGAAATCCGCCGCGCCGCACTTTTTCCGAAAGGCGGCATTGCCCCGTTCTTTGAGCACGGGATCCCAGGCGTGCCTTTCCGACATTTACCGCACGATATTATTAAAATAGCTTAGTTTTGAAAAAAAGGAGAAATGAGATGTTTCATAAGAAAGTAGTGCATGCACCGGTTCGCCCGTTTTCCTCCATTCGGGAAATGCTCAGCCTTGCCGTGACGGAGGACGGCAACAAAATCGCATATAAATTCAAGCAGAAGGACGGCAGCATTGCCGAGGTTTCCTATCGCCGGTTTTACAATACCGTGGAAGCGCTCGGCGCAGCTCTTGCCGAGATGGGATACGGCAAGAGCCACATTGCCTGCATCAGCGAAAACCGCTATGATTGGATCTGCGCATATCTGACGGTGCTGCAGTCCGCCGGAGTATATGTGCCGGTCGACAAGGAGCTACCGGCTGATAACAAGGTTTTTTTGGTGAACAACAGCGAAAGCGAGGTTGTTTTGATCAGCGGCAGGCAGGCGCAATGGGTGCGTGAGAATCATGAAAAAATGCCGGGCGTGAAATGCTATATCTGCTTTGATGCCGAAGAGGACGACGAGCTGATTCTTTCTTATCAAAAGCTTTTGCAAAAGGGCGAGGTGCTTGATAAAACGGCATATGATGCCCTGCACAGCGACCCGCAGGAGCTGAAAATGCTGGTGTATACCTCCGGCACAACGGGCATTGCAAAGGGTGTTATGCTTTCCGAGCACAATCTTTGCAGCAGCGTATACTATGGTCTTCAGGTTTCCCAGATTTATGATACCGGGCTTTCCATTTTGCCGTATAACCACACCTATGAGTCGGTTTGTGATATTTTGGTCAACATTCATTTTCATGCAACGATCTGTATCAATGCGGTGATGAAGGATCTTGTCAAGGATATGCAGCTGTATCATCCGACCAATATTTATATGGTGCCTGCCGTTGCGGAATTTATCTATTCCAATATCATGCGCAACCTCAAAAAGCAGGATAAGCTCAAAACCTTTGAAAAGGGCGTGAAGCTTTCCCGCGCTGCGCTGAAACTCGGCATTGATCTGCGGCCGAAGCTGTTCCGCGAGCTGCATGTGCTCTTTGGCGGAAGGCTGCGCAAGATCGTCTGCGGCGGCGCGCCGATCCGCCCGGAGATCGGTGAATTTTTCGGGGATATCGGCATTGCGCTGACCGGTGGCTACGGCATTACGGAATGCTCTCCGCTTGTGAGCGTCAACGATGAAAACTGCAACGATTACCACACCGTCGGTCACCGGCTGGCGTGCCTTGAATGGTCTATTGATGAGCCGAACGAAGAGGGCATCGGCGAGATATTGGTCAAGGGCGATGTTGTGATGCTCGGCTATTATAAAATGCCGGAGCAGACTGCGGAGGCAATGCGCGGCGGCTGGTTCCACACGGGCGACTACGGCTATATCACGCCGGACGATCAGCTTGTGATCACCGGCAGAAAGAAAAATCTCATCGTGCTTGATAACGGCAAAAATGTTTATCCCGAAGAGATTGAAAACCTGATCATGCGCGTTGACTGCGTGCAGGAGGTTGTCGTTTTCGGCGTGAAGAACGAAAAGGGGGATGAGCATTCCCTCGGTGCGGAGGTGTATCTCAATACGCCGACGCCGGAAAAAGAGGTGAAAGATCTCATTGCCAAGGAGCTGCAGGATCAGCCGACCTATAAAAAGATTTCCAAGGTGGTTGTGCGCGACGAGCCGTTTGAAAAGACCACCAGCAATAAGATCATCCGCCCCAAACGCGACTGAGCGAAACCGGGGAAACTATGCAAGAGAATCGCCTGCGCGGTTCTCTTGCTTTTTTTCGATTTCTTTGCTACAATAGTAAAAAAGCCCCATAGGGAAAAAGGAAATTGCAAGCCATGAAGAAAAACACTGCAAAACGCAGCCCGATGCGCTGGAAAAAGCCGCTGCGCTTTTTATATTTCATCGGAATTTTGTATGCGCGGCTGATGATTCAACTGAAATACCGCGTGAAAATCGACCGCACGGGACTGAAAGACATGCGCGGCCCCTGCCTTGTGCTCTCTCCGCATTTATCCGATCAGGATCATTGGCTGGTCGGGCTTGCCATGCTGCCGCATCGACCGACCTTTGTTCTTTCGGCGCATTTCATGGCAAACCCGAAGCTGCGCCCCGTGCTTCGGATGATGCATTGCATCTCCAAAAAAATGTTTTGTCCGGATCTTTCCACCATTCTGAACATCATGCGTGCCAAGGAGGCGGGCTGCAGCATCGTTTTGTTTCCCGAGGGGCGGCTGCCCTGCGTTCCGGTGACGGACCCCGTCACCGAGGGGACGGCGCAGCTTATCCGTAAACTTTGCGTTCCCGTTTATGTGGTGCATGCCGCGGGCGCTGCGCTCACATTTCCGAAATGGGCGAAGCATCCGCGCCGCGGAGAAATTCATATCAGCGGCGCAAAACTGTTTGATGCGCAGCAGCTTGCAGATATGACCGATGCCGAGATTGAAAGCGCCGTTGGCGCAGCGCTGCGCCATGACGAGCTTGCGCTTTGCAGAGACATTGCATTTCATGCCAAAGCATGTGCCAAAGGCGCTGAAAATATTCTTTATCGCTGCCCGCATTGCAATGAGGAATATACCATACAAACCGAAGGCGATCGTATTTTCTGCTCCGCCTGCGGCTTTTCCGCCTCAATCGACGCCAAAGGATATCTCGACGGCGCACATTTTAACAATATTATCGATTGGTATGCATGGCAGGGTGAGCAGCTTGCGGTACAGCGCCCGATTTTGCAGGCGCATATGACGCTGGACGCCGTCGGAGACGACGGGAACATGCAAAGCGGCATCGGCAAGGGAGAGGCTCGCATGGATGAGACGACATTTTCCTTTGCGGGCGAGGCGTTCGGAAAACCGTTTTCATTTTCTCTGCCGCTTTCAAAGATCGGCACTTTCCCGCTGACCACGGGCAAATGGTTTGATTGCTATGTGGAAAAGCGCCAATATCGATTTTTGCCGCCGCGAGGCGCAGAGGTTGCAAAGTGGGCGCAGTATGCTGATGTTTTGCGGGCGGAGCGGCTTTGTGCCGACGGAAAAACCGTCTGAAAAAGCGATGATAAAAAGAAGAGGGCTTTCCTGCTTTTTGCGGGAAGGCCCTCTTTTCGGATTTAGTTATTCGCTGCGCAGGGAGACGACCGGGTCCTTCTTCGCGGCAATTTTTGCGGGGATAAGCCCGGCAATGAGCGTCAGCCCCACGGAAACGGCAACCAGAATCAGCGCTGCCAAGGGCGGCAGATAGGCGGTTATGGAATCAATGTGGGTCAAAGAGCGGACCGCTAAATTGATCGGCAGACAGAGCAGCACCGTTGCGCCGATGCCGATTGCGCCTGCGGTCAGCCCGATCATCATGGTTTCCGCATTGAACACACGGGAAACATCGGATTTGGAGGCGCCGATTGCGCGCAGAATGCCGATTTCTTTCGTGCGCTCCAAAACGGAAATATAGGTGATAATGCCGATCATGATGGATGAGACCACAAGCGAGATTGCCACAAAGGCAATCAGCACATAAGAGATCGCATTGATCACGGTGGTAACGGAGGACATGATCAGCGCCACATAATCGGTATATTCGATTTTGTCTTCCTCAGCGGAGCTTTCGTTGTAGGCGCTGATGGCGTCTGCAATCGCATCCTTATCCGCAAAGCTGTCGGCATAAAGGCGAATCACCGCAGGGGAGGCGGTGTCTGCAGCGCCGAAGAGCGCAAGATTATCCTCAAGCGTAGAGGAGGAGGTGCCGCTTGGCATTTGCGTATCATAATAGGAAACCAGGGTTGCATCGTCCGCGGCAGAGAGCATTTGATCAAAAGCGGCGGCGGTTTTTGCATTTTCCTCGGCAGCGCTGCCACCCGCATAGTTTTTCCGGTACAGCTCGGCCGCTTCCGATTTTGCGGTTGCCTGCAGCTGTGTTTGAAGCGCCGCATCGGAGAGGGAAGAGAGATAGGTCATTGCCGCTTGTTGGCTCATGGAGGTTTTTTGCGTCCAGGCATTTAGAATATAGCCGATTTGCGCCTGCTTTGTCGGCAGATTCTGCAGAATTGCCGCAACGAGGCGGGCGGATTCTGCATCATTTGGCGTTGTGCGGATTTTCTCAAGCGTCGTCGCAGCATTGTTTTTATACTGCGCCAGCACCATCTCGCGCACGGTATCGCGCAAAAGCTTCTGCACCTCTTCATCGCTGTAAGAGGAAAGATAGCTCAAAACGCTTGCGGCGTTGGAGCCGTAGTATTGCGAAATGAGCTGCTCCATTGCTTCGCGCGTCTGATAGGGCGCCAAATATTCTTCCAGCGTTTTTTCCAAGGTTTCTTCGCTCGGTGTTGCAAGAATCGACTCATACAGCGCGGTTTTATCCTCATCGCTCAGCGATTTCGCATAGGAAAGAAATGCTTCTTTTTTCTCTGCGTCGCTCAGTTCTTTCGGCGTATCGATCGTGAAGGGCAGCCCGCTGAGCACATCGAAATTTTCGTTTTCCGCTGCACTTTGCGCCTTGTAGACGGAGGAGGCTGCGGTGTGGTTGATCAGCTTTTTCCCCAGCGCCGCCGTATAGTAAAGCGACCCGGTCAGCGGGGCGGAGGCAGCGCCCTCACTTGGGCGCACAATGCCGACAATGCGGCATTTTATCCCGTTTTTGATCAGCATTTCGAGCAGGTCGTCGCCCTCTTTGACATAGTCGAAAATGCCGTCGCCGTTCGCGTCCGTATAGCGGTCAACGCGCGGCAGAATCTGAAAGCTGACTTCGGTGATCGCATCATAGGAAAAGGAGCGCTCCGTAATTTCAATGGGCTTTCCGGAGTAGGCGTTTGCCATGATATCATTCATTTCCGCTTCGCTGACCAGTCCCATGGCATACAGCGCAAGGTCGGTCACGGTGTTGTTTTTGTTCAGCACCAAAACCATCTCATCCTCACTTTGCGGCCAGCGCCCGTATACGCAGTCGTAGGCGGAGGTGATCGCATCGCTGACGGAGGCATCGCCCTCTTTTCCGCTGAGCAGCTCTCCGAACACGGAATAGGAGGAAAACTGCTGCCCCATCATCTGTGTGCTTGCGTTTTGTGCAGTGCCTTCTTCGGCAGCGGGCGTGCTTTGAAATTTTGCGGCAAGATCGCACAGGCGGTATTTTCCGTCGGCATCCATAACATAGGTGTCATAAGCAAGATCGTAGCCGTATTGTATGTCGCTGACATGCTGATAGAGGTCCGTTGTGGCTGTGGACGCATCACTCTCGCGGCGGAGAAATTCAGAAAAGGCTTCCATGTTGTTTTCGGTCTGATTTGTGTTCAAAAATGAATTCATCAGCTCGTACATCACGGGGTTGCTGTATACGGCGCCGTCGGGATAATCGGATGCGTCCTGTGCCGAGTCATGCGTTTTTTGCAGTGCCGTAATCATGCCGGAGAGGTCGGTCTGCCGGCGCGTGATCTCAATGGGATAGGACGACATGGTGTCCTTTTGCACATCGGTGATATACTGTGTCACACCGGTGGAAAGGGAAAGAATCAGGGCAATGCCGATAATACCGATGCTGCCCGCAAACGCCGTGAGCAGGGTGCGCCCTTTTTTTGTCAGAAGATTCTGAAAGGAGAGCCCGAGCGCCGTTGCAAGCGAAAGTGCTTTTTTTCGCTGCTTCTTTTGCACGGGCGCTTCCTGCGGCTGCGCGGGGACATAGGGGTTTGTGTCGCCGACGATCTGCCCGTCGAGCAGGCGCACGATGCGGCTTGCATATTCATTTGCGAGCGCGTCGTTGTGGGTCACCATAATGATGAGCTTGTCTTTGGAGATTTCCCGCAAAAGATCCATGATCTGCACGCTGGTTGCGCTGTCAAGTGCCCCCGTCGGCTCATCGGCAAGCAAAATATCCGGGTTATTGACAAGCGCGCGGGCAATGGCAACGCGCTGCATCTGCCCGCCGGACATCTGACCGGGCTTTTTGTGCAGCTGATCTCCAAGACCGACTTTTCTCAGCGCCTCTTCCGCGCGCTGTCGCCGCTGCTTTTTTGAAATGCCGCTGAGCGTCATTGCAAGCTCCACATTTGCCAAAACGCTTTGGTGCGGAATCAGATTATAGCTTTGAAACACAAAGCCGATGGAGCGGTTGCGGTAAACATCCCAATCGCCGTCTTTGTATTGCCCGGTCGAAATACCGTTGATGCTAAGATCGCCTTTGTCATAGCGGTCCAGCCCGCCGATGAGATTGAGCAGCGTTGTTTTACCGCAGCCGGAAGGCCCGAGAATTGCCACGAATTCGTTTTCGCGAAAGCAAAGGTCAATGTCCTTCAGCGCCTGCACGACCGTATCGCCCGCGCGATAGCTTTTCCAAATATTTTTCAGTTCCAGCATTGCATAGTTCCTTTCTGTAATATCGGAATTATACCCTTTTTCCCCTGGGGCGTCAATTGCGCTGCGCAAGAATTTACAAACGCCTGAAAATGGTTTACAAACCGGACAAAAAACCAACCGTTTTGAAAATTATGTTGTCCGTAGGGAGCGCAACCTGTACAAGAATCAGAATCCGCACATACACCTGCTCCGGATGCGGATACAACGAGAGCAGGCTTCTCAAAGCAACAGGACACAACTATGTTGACGGAATTTGTACAAGATGCGACCTTTATTTCGATGATCTTCCGGGAGGGTGTTTATGATGTATACGGTGAATCTCCGGATATTCGGCAGGTCGGCAGGCAGGGGCATGAAGGCATTGGGTTTGTGTGCCGAAACGGCTATTTTTCCGGAGCAACGGTGAGCTTGCTCTGTATACAACCATGACGCGCGGATTCTTTACAACTATGCTGCTTTTTTCGACGGCGAAAAATTTGCGCCGAACGAAAAGATCACAGCGAACAGCCCGCGGTGATTTTCTATCGGTTTATCCGATATGGCGCGGTTGTATCGCGCAGAAAAACAAAAATAAAGCATATGCAAAAATGCAGCCTCTCAGCGTTTCTTCGCCAAGGGGCTGTATTTTTTACCCGTTACTTTTTCAAAGAGCGGCGCAGCGCGGCAAAAAGCGCGTCCTCGCCCGCGTCGCGGAGCAAAGTGAGATAGTCCTCCAGCTGTTTTGCGGTGTCGGGATGCATGCGGATGCGGTCGCGGCGGCGTTCAAAATAGGCAAGCGGCGCCCCGTCGGTATATGCTTTGCCGAGATAGGTTTTAGAGGCGGCAATGCGGTCGCACACCATTTCGCACAGATATTTCTGCGGCATCGGTACCGGTACAAGCCCCGGCCCACCCGGCACATAGTCGGACCAATATTCAAAATGATGGCGGTTGCGCCCTTTGTGGTGCAGCCATGCCGAAGAATAGCCGTATTTGCGGCGCGCATCTTCGTTCGGAGAGTGAGAGCCGTCGGTATAAAAGCGGGTGCCTTCAAAAAATTCCGTCGGAGAGAATTTGGAAAGATCGTGCACAAGCCCGCGCCACGGAATGCCAGCGCGCACGCAATGGCGGAAAACGCAATGCCGATGGTGGCAGATCGTGCGCAGGTGCTTTAGGGGGTGATATTTCATTTTGATTTCCTCGCAGTGTCATTTTCGGGCGCGGGGTCATATGCGGAGTTTGCATATTTTTGCAGCGCATGCATAAGCTCCCGCCGCTGCAAAAGCGTAAAATGTGTGCCGTCGCTTCCGAAAAGCTCGACCATTTGCGCCGAGCCGCCGCCCGCGCGAATCGTGCGATGCGACCATGTGCGAAGCTTATCCCACGGGATTGTCTTTTTGCGGAAGAATTGCCGATAGGAGATACCGGTTTTGTCAAAGCAAACGACCGCGAAGCTTTGCAAAGCAATCACAGCGGCGACAGCAAAAACAACGCCCGCAATGCAGGCATCGGGAATGCGATGCAGCACAAGGCTCACTGCGGCGTACCCGAGAGAGAGCGCCGCAAAAGCGCAGGGCAAAACGCGGCTGCTTGTGCTTGCCTGTTCGTAATATTTCATCATCCGTCACTCCTCGTCTGTCAATCGCAATCGGAATTATTCGTGCGGGATGCCGTGGGTCGGCGCGTGGGGATGGCGCTTTTTGAGCGGGATATAGTCGCGGTGCTGCTGCACATTCTTATAGGCGGGGCGAATGATCTTCCCGGCATTGATCAGCTCCTCCATGCGGTGTGCCGACCAGCCGACAACACGCGCCGTGGCAAACAGCGGGGTGAACAGCTCCAGCGGCAGCCCGAGCATGCTGTATACAAAGCCGCTGTAAAAGTCAACATTGGCACTGACGCCTTTGTAAATACTGCGCTGCTCGGCAATAAGCTGCGCGGCAATGCGTTCCACATCGGCATACAGGCGATATTCCGCCTGCCGTCCCTTCTCACAGGAGAGCTTTTCCACAAAGCGCTTGAAGATCTGTGCGCGCGGGTCGGAAAGGGAATAAATCGCATGGCCCATGCCGTAAACAAGTCCGGTGCGGTCGAATGCTTCTTTATGCAGGATTTTGTTGATATAGGCGGTCAGTTCCGCTTCATTGCTCCAATCCTTCACATTCGTCTTGATATCTTCGAACATTTTAACGACCATGATATTTGCGCCGCCGTGCTTCGGCCCTTTGAGAGAACCGAGGGAGGCAGCCATGGTGGAATAGGTGTCGGAACCGGAGGAGGTGACGACATGCGTGGTAAAGGTGGAATTGTTACCGCCGCCGTGCTCTGCATGCAAAATCAGGGCAAGGTCGAGCAGCTGTGCTTCAAGGGCAGTATACCGCTGGTCCGTGCGCAGAAGATGCAGAATGCATTCTGCGGTAGAAAGGGCAGGGTCCGGCTCATGAATGATGAGGCTGCCGCCCATGTGATAATGATGATATGCCTGATAGTTATAAACGGCAAGCAGCGGAAATTCCGAAATCAGCTGCAGGCATTGGCGCAGCACATTGGGCAGGGAAATATCATCGGCCCGCGTATCGTAGGTATACAGCATTAAAACGCTTCTTGCCATGGCGTTCATAATATCGCGACTTGGCTTTTTCATGATAATATCGCGCACAAAATTGGGCGGAATGCAGCGATAGGTACCCAAAATACGGCGGAACGCCGTAAGCTCCTTTTGACTCGGTAAAGCACCGAAGAGCAAAAGATAGGTTGTCTCTTCAAAGCCGAGGCGCTTGTCGGCGATAAAGCCGTTGATCAGGTCCTCGACATTATAACCGCGATAAAACAGCTTGCCGTGGCAGGGCACCATTGTGCCGTCCTGTGCCTTTTCCTTGGCATGCACCTCGGAAATTTCGGTCAGCCCCGTGAGAACGCCGTTGCCCTGTAAATCGCGCAGGCCGCGTTTGACGGAATATGTATCGTAAAGGGCGGGGTCGATCCCGCCGTTGACGCGCGCTTCCTTTGCCAGGGTCTCAATGGCGGGCGTCACACGGGAAAAATCTCTGTCCTTCATAACTTGCATCCTTTCGCAGCTGTACTTTCTTCCTAACAGTTTACCATAAAATTATGAATGCAAAATTTCCGCTGTGCAAACCCCGTGTGAATTGCGCGGCGGCAGTTTTTGATTTTTTCCGGGCAAAGTCATTGCAAAAACCGTGGGGAATATGGTAAAATGGCTGTGTTAACATATACAGCATGTCTTGAAAGGAATTACAATATGGCTATGGACCAGTTTGCGGGGATTGCCGCAAAAGGAATCGGCGGCAATGCTGCTTTGCTTTGCGATCCCATGCCCGCGCCGCACACGCCCGCACCCTGCCCGCTTTGTTTCGAAGAGGCGACACCGCTTGCCCCCGTGCCCGATCTTACGGATGCCGGACAGCTGAAGGAAGCGCTTTGCGCGCTTAAAAAGAATATGGCGCCGTTTTTGCGGGATCTTTCCGCGCCGCCGCAGCCGCGCCGCCGCACGGCACTGCGCGATTTTACTCTCGACGGGAAAGAGATTACCCTGCCGCATTACGGCGCGCCCGTCGGCGCTGCAACGCAGACATATAAAACGACATTTTCGTATCATAAAACGCCGGGAAAGCTGCAATATCTGTGCCTTGAAGGGGTGGATTATATTGCGCAGGTGCTGCTCAACGGCAGCTTTGTGCTTTGCCATGAGGGTTTTTTTGCAGCATTTGAGGGCGAGATTACAAATCAGCTGCGCAATGGGGAGAATGAGCTTGTCATCATCGTGAAAAACGACTATATTTTTCAAGGCAACGACAATGATCAGGGCGGCAGCTTTGCCGGAGATAAGCTCTATGCCGCAACGGGGCTTGGCTGGGACGACCCGAAAATGGGTTGGCACCATTGCCCGCCCGGCATGGGCATCTGGGGCGAGGTCGCTGTTGAGGAGAGGCCGTGTATTTTTGTAAACGATGTGTTTGTCCGCCCGCTGCCGCAAAGCGCCGAAGCGGAGATTTGCGCCGAGATTTACAGCGATGATTACGCGGGGCGCCAAATCACGCTTTGGTATACCGTTGAGCCGAAAAACTTTGAGGGCGATCCCGTTGCAAGCGGCGCCTATACGCCAAAGACTTCTCTTTATGTGGGCAGGGGAGACAGCCTGACGGAATCGGCGCTTGCCGGCAGCCTTGGCTCAGAGATTCCGCTCTTGTGCAGGCACGGCATCAATGTCTATACATTCCGTGTTCCCATGGGAGAATTTCGCACCTGGGCGCAAAGCGCCCCGTATCTTTATGCGGCGCGCGTACGTGTTGAGGAAGAGGGGGTTGACGAGCGCCGTACCGTTTTCGGTATGCGCACCTTCACGCAGGACACGGAACATGAACCAAAGGGTATGTTTTATCTCAACGGCACACCGCTGAGGCTGCGCGGGGCAAACACCATGGGCTTTGAGCAGCAGGATGTGCTGCGCGGTGATTTTGAGCAGCTGATCGACGATATTCTGCTTGCAAAGCTTTGTAATATGAATTTTCTGCGTCTGACGCAGCGCCCCGTGCAGCAGGCAGTTTACGAGTATTGCGATATGCTCGGGCTTTTGGTGCAGACGGATCTGCCGCTGTTCGGCGTGATGCGGCGCACCAAGGTGCCGGAAGGGATTCGCCAGGCTGAGGAGATGGAGCGCCATATCCGCAGCCATCCGAGCGCGGTGCTCATCAGCTATGTCAACGAGCCTTTCCCCAATGCCAACAACGAGCCGCATCGCCACCTGCGCCGCGAAGAATTACTGGAATTTTTTAAGGCATGCGATATTGTGGTGCACCTGCAAAACCCCGACCGTGTGATCAAGCATATCGACGGCGATTATGATCCGCCCTGCGAGAGCATGCCGGATAACCATTGCTATCCCATGTGGTATAACGGGCACGGGATTGATATCGGGCGGCTGAATAAGGGCGAATGGCTCAGCGTGAAGCCAGGCTGGTATTACGGCTGCGGCGAATTCGGCTCGGAGGGGCTGGACAGCGAGCAGGTGATGACAAAATATTACCCGAAGGAATGGCTGCGCGAGCCGTTTGACCCAAACAATATTGTCCGTGCGCAGACGGGGCTGTTTTACGGCATGTTTTACGATGCGCAGGATACCAGGGCGGATTGGGTTGCGCAGAGCCAGCGCTATCAGGCGCTTGCCACCAAGCTGATGACCGAAGCGTTCCGCCGCGACGACCGTATGGCGACCTTTGCAATTCATCTTTTCATCGATGCCTTCCCAAGCGGCTGGATGAAGACTATTATGGATTGCGACCGCATTCCGAAGGAAGCTTATTTCGCCTATCGCCATGCGCTCTCCCCCGTGCTGCTGAGCCTGCGCTCGGATCGCTTTGCGTATTATTGCGGCGAACAGGTGCATATTGAGAGCTATCTGTGCAATGACACATGCAGAGAGGATACCTGCCGCATTCGCTATGAGCTTTATGAAGACGGGAAGTGCATCGGCGCCTGTGAGCAGGCAGCTGCTTTGCAGAAGAATAAAGCGGCATATGCCGGCGAATGCGTTTTCCCCGCGCCGCAGGTTGCGGACAGGGCGCATTATATGCTGCGCGCCGTTTTGCTCACCGAGGACGGCGAGGCTTTGAATGAAAACAGCTTTGAATTCGACGTATTTTGCCATGTTGCAATCCCGCAGAACCCGAAGGTAACGCTTTTAACGGGGCTTTCGGCCGGGGAGCATACCGTTGCAGGGCACACCGTTCATGTAAAAAACTGTGCAATGCTCCCGGTGCATTTCGTTTCGCGCCGCACGGGGCATAAGGCGGTGCAGGGCTTTGCACCGAAGGATTTCCGCTTTTTCTATGATGCAAAGCTTGACCGCATTGCGCCCCTTTGCGACCGCACCTTTACCGCCGAAGGGGCAAAGCCGATTCTGCTTTCCTGCAACACCGATGAAAACGGGAACTGGGGCCCGGCATTCGCCGCTGCCGAATTCGAAGAAAACGGGCAGCGCACCGTGGTCTGCACGGTGGATCTGCGGCTTGAAAACCCGGTTGCCGAGCGGTTTTTGGCAGCAATTATGGCGGAATAACGGGAGCCGTTTTGGCATACGGTAATAAAGCAACATAAAACGGGAGGTTTTTGCGATGAAAGTATTACTCATCAACGGCAGCCCTCATGCAAACGGCTGCACGGCGGCAGCCCTGGCAGAGCTTTGCGGGACGCTTGAGCTCTGCGGAATGGAAACGGAGGTTTATCACATCGGCACAAGGCCCATCAGCGGCTGTATTGCCTGCCATGCCTGCGAAAGGCTCGGAAAATGCGCCGTTGACGACGGTGTAAACACGCTGATTGAGCGGCTGGACGAATTTGATGCGCTTGTGGTCGGCTCACCCGTTTATTACGCGGGGCCCGCGGGGCAGCTTTGCGCATTTTTGGATCGCTTGTTTTATGCGGGCGGGGCGCATCTTGCCGGAAAGCCCGCGGCATGTGTTGTTTCCTGCCGTCGCGGCGGGGCAAGCGCCGCGTTTGATCGGCTCAATAAGTATTTTACGATCAACTCCATGCCCGTGATTTCCTCGCAATATTGGAATCAGGTACACGGCTCAACGCCCGAGCAGGTACGCAAAGACCTGGAGGGCATGCAAACCATGCGCACCTTAGGCAAAAACATGGCGCTTTGGCTGCAAAATCAGGCATGCGGCAGGCAGATGGGGGTCACCCCCGCAGCGGCTGAAGCGCGCCGGCGCACCGACTTTATCCGCGACTGAAAAATTCCGGGCACGCTTTGAGGGGAGGGAGCTTTGTGCAGATCGATTCGTTGCTTTTGCGGTATACCCTGCCGCGGGAGGCGGAGCGTGCGCTGTCTCTGCAGCGCACATCGGCGGGCGCAGAGCTCCTTTTTTCGCCCGCGGGGCAGCGGTGCGCTCTCCCGCAGGATGCGGCGCAGGCATTGCTTGCACAGATTCGGGCGTTTCCGCTTGCGCGATGGTGTGAAGCGTATCGGACGACGCCTGTAAACGATATGTGTGAGAGCGGCTTTTCGCTTTTTTGCAACGGCAAGCTGTATTCCGCGGGGCAAAATGCTTTCCCGCGGGATTTTGCGGCATTTTTGCAGCTGTTTTCTCCGTTTTGCGCCCTGCTTCCCCAAAAATGGATTTTGCATGCGGAAATTGATTCTGCCTACGGGCTCCCCCTGCATGCGTATCTTGACAGCGGAATGAAGAAGCCGCCCGCTTCCTTGCGCCGTGAAATTATCTGCGATGCGGCGGCGGGGACGGTGCTGTTTTCGGGGAAACGCTATCCCTGCGCGTTTTTGCAAATGCAGGCATTGCTTTGCACTGTGGCACAGCTTTGTGTGCGGGACGCCTTTGTGCCGCAAACGGAGCGGCAGCGCCTGCTTGCGACCGCCGTGACACTTGTCTATGCGGACGGAGCAAAGGCGTGCTTTTCTTTACCCTATGAGAAAAATGCTGCGCTGCGTGCACAGGTGCTTGCGCCGCAGTTCCAAAGCATATTTCGGCAGCCCCCGCTGTATGAGCGTATGCTGCCGCTTCCGGGCGAGCGTGTCTGCCGCTGTCTGCGCGTGGAATTTGAGCCGCGCGCGGAGAAGAGCTATCTCTATCTTGAAAACGGCATCGGCGCAAAGACGGGTGATTTTGCGGTCGTGCCCGTTGCAAAATACGGGGAAAAAGAGCGCATCGCGCGCATCATCGCCATTGAGGAATATCCGGTGCATCTTTTGCCGCTGCCTGCGGAAAAGCTGCGCAGCGCTTTGCGCATTTGCATTGACCCGGAGTATGCCGTGCGCCCTTGCCCCGTGAGCGGTACGGAGACGGATGCGGTACATTGCACACAGCTGCAGCGCAGGCTGTTTACATTTTCCCTCGGAGGACAAACGGAAAATCCGCAGCTTGAAGAACAGCGCCTTCTGTGTGAGAGATGCTACTTTCATCGGGATCTGCCGCCGTTTTAACATCGGCGCGGCAAAGGCTCTTCCTGCGAAAAGATTGCGCAAAAATCGACGGCGGCGGTTGACAAGCGGTGCCGAGTTATGCTATACTACACCCGTAGGCAATTTTTAATTCGGCACCGGATGTCGGAAAGATTGCAAAATGAAAGCCGCACGGCTGTCGTCGCGCTGCCGTTTTGCGTCTTACCGTCGCCGGTAAGGCTTTTTTGTTATGAGGTGGCACAATGGAGCAGGTTCGTTTTTTTGATGCGGAGAACAGCGCGCTTGCATCCGTTGCCGCTCCGTTTTTAAAAATGAGCGGCTTTCTTCCCGAGCGCGGAAAACAATACAGTGTGATTCCCGGTTTATGTGATGTGCATGTGCATTTCAGAGAACCGGGTTTTTCTTATAAGGAAACGATTCAAAGCGGCTCGGCTGCGGCTGCGCGCGGGGGGTATACGGCGGTTTGCACAATGCCAAATCTCAGTCCCGCGCCTGATACGGCGGAGCACCTGAGGGCGCAGCTTTCTCTGATTAAGCGTGACGCCCGTGTGCGCATTTATCCGTATGGCACGATCACGCGCGGTGAGGCAGGCAAACAGCTTTCCGATATGGAGGCGCTGGCGCCCCGGGTCATAGCTTTTTCCGATGACGGCAGAGGCGTGCAGAGCGATGCGATGATGGAGCGGGCGATGAAAAGGGCAAAATCGCTTGGGAAAATGATCGTAGCCCATTGCGAGGACAATTCTCTTCTTCGCGGCGGCTATATTCACAGCGGGGCATATGCGCGGGCGCACGGGCATGCGGGAATTTGCTCCGAGTCGGAATATCGGCAGCTTGCGCGCGATCTTGCCTTGGTGCAAAAAACGGGCTGCGCTTATCATGCCTGCCATATTTCCGCCAAGGAAAGCGTCGCACTGATACGGGATGCGAAAAAAAGCGGGCTGGATGTCAGCTGCGAAACGGCGCCGCATTATCTCGTGCTCACCGAGGCGGATCTGCAGGAGCACGGGCGCTTTAAGATGAACCCGCCGCTGCGTGAAGAAGCAGACCGACTGGCGCTGCTTGAGGGCATTGCGGACGGAACGATTGATATGATAGCAACGGACCATGCGCCGCACAGCGCCGCGGAAAAGGCAAAGGGGCTTGCCGGCAGCGCCATGGGCGTTGTGGGGCTGGAATGTGCGTTTGCCGTTTTGTATACGCATCTTGTAAAAAGCGGCATTCTTTCCATGGAGCGCTTGCTCACCCTGATGTCGGCCGCGCCGAAAAAACGCTTCGGCATTTCCACGGGGAAGGATTTTGCCGTGTTTGAAACCGCGCAGCCGTATCGCATCGACCCCGCGGAATTTGCCTCCAAGGGGCGTGCAACGCCGTTTGAGGGAATGCAGGTATACGGCAGATGTATTTTAACCGTTGCAAATGGGAAGATTGTGTATCGGGAGGGAAAGAAATGAAAGAAGAAATGATGCAGATCCTTGAAAACGAACTGATTGCAAAAAACACCTATGAAATGGTGCTGCAGGGAGATATTTCGGAAATTAAAATGCCGGGGCAGTTTGTAAATCTGGCGCTCCCCGGATTTTTTCTGCGCCGCCCGATTTCCGTGTGCGATGCCGCCGGGGACCGCCTGACGCTGATTTATAAGGTCATTGGGCACGGCACGGAGGAAATGGCAAAGCTGCTGCCCGGCGCGCGTCTCTCTGTTTTAACCGGTCTTGGCAGAGGCTTTAATACGGCAAAAAGCGGAGAGAACCCGCTGCTCATCGGCGGCGGTGTGGGTGTGCCGCCGCTGTATTTTCTTTGCAAAGCGCTGCTGAAAAAGGGCGCGTCCGTTTGCGCTGTGCTCGGGTTCAATACAGCCGAGGAGGTATTTTATGCGGAGCGGTTCCGGCAGCTCGGTGCCCGCGTGGTCCTTATGACGGCGGACGGCAGCGCCGGAGAAAAGGGCTATGTCACGGAGGCGCTTGACGGGCTTTCGTATTCATATTTTTACACCTGCGGGCCGATGCCGATGTATCGCGCGCTGCATAAGGTGATCAAGGGGCAGGGCGAATACAGCTTTGAAGAACGCATGGGCTGTGGCTTCGGGGCATGCATGGGCTGCTCCTGCCAAACGAAAAACGGTTCCAAACGCATTTGCCGCGAGGGGCCGGTTTTGGAAAGCGAGGAAATTCTATGGAACGACTGAAAACAAGCCTGTGCGGCATTTTACTGGACAACCCCGTGATTGCTGCCAGCGGTACCTTCGGCTACGGCTATGAATTTGCAAAATATTATGATATCAATATGCTCGGAACCTTTTCCTGCAAAGGCACAACGGCAAAGGAGCGCTTCGGAAATCCCACACCGCGCATTGCGGAATGCACCGCCGGAATGCTCAATGCCATCGGGCTGCAAAATCCGGGGATTGAGCGGGTGATAAGTACCGAGCTGCCCCGCCTTGCGCGCGTATATCACAAAAAAATCATTGCCAATGTCGGCGGATTTTCAAAAGAAGAGTATTGCTGCTGTGCGGAGCAGTTTGACCGCCAGGAAATCGTCGGCTGGATTGAGGTGAATATTTCCTGCCCGAACGTGCACGGCGGAGGGCTCAGCTTCGGCACGGACCCGAAAATGGCGGCGCAGGTCACGCGCGCGGTCAAAGAGGTAACGACAAAGCCCGTTTTGATCAAGCTTTCTCCCAATGTCACGGATATTGCCGAAATGGCGCGGGCATGCGAGGCGGCGGGCGCGGACGGTATCAGCCTTGTGAATACGCAGATCGGCATGCGCATTGATCTGAAGACGCGCCGCCCGATTCTGAAAAACAACATCGGCGGCTTCTCCGGCAAGGCAATTTTTCCGGCGGCGCTGCGCGCGGTCTATCAGGTTGCCTCGGCGGTTTCCGTTCCCGTGGTGGGGCTCGGCGGGGTCAGCTGCGCGGAAGATGTGATTGAAATGATGCTTGCCGGCGCCTGCTGTGTGCAGGTAGGCGCGCAGAACCTTGTGGATCCGTATGCATGCAAGCGCATTATAGAAGATTTGCCGCGGGTGATGGATCAATACGGTATTGACCGCCTGCAGGATATTATCAAAGGAGTGAAACCATGGGAAAAGATGTAATTATCGCGTGCGATTTTCCGAACGCCGGGGCAACCCTGGCATTTTTGGATCGGTTTTCGGGGCGAAAGCCGTTTGTCAAAATCGGCATGGAGCTGTTTTACGGGGAGGGCCCTGATATTGTCCGCACCTTGAAGCAGCGCGGACACCGCGTTTTTCTGGATCTGAAGCTGCATGATATTCCGAACACGGTAAAGCGCGCGATGCAGGTGCTCTCGCGCCTTGAGATCGATATGGTCAATGTGCATGCCGCAGGCGCTGCCCCGATGATGCAGGCGGCGCTGGAGGGGCTGCTGCGCCCGGACGGAACGCGCCCGCTTCTCATCGCCGTGACCCAGCTGACCTCAACGGATCAGACGATCATGGAACGAGATCTTTTAATTGAAAAACCGATCGATGCGGTGGTGTCGCATTATGCAAAAACGGCAAAGGCAGCGGGGCTTGACGGTGTCGTCTGCTCCCCGCTGGAGGCACAGGGGGTACATAAAAGCTGCGGGGCGGATTTTCTAACCGTAACGCCCGGCGTACGCTTTGCAGGCGGCGAGCATGCCGATCAAAAACGGGTGATGACGCCGGCACAGGCAAAGCTTGCCGGCTCGGATTATATTGTGGTCGGGCGGCCTATCACCGCAGCTCCGGACCCTGTGGCGGCATATGAGCAATGCATTGCGGAGTTTGTGGGATGAAGCGCGCCGTATTCTTTGATTTGGACGGCACCTTGACGGATCCGAGCGCAGGCGTGCTTGCCTCGGTGCGCTATGCGCTCGGGAGTCTCGGGGAAAAAATTCCGGAAGAAGAGGTGCTGCGCTCCTTTATCGGGCCGCCCCTTGCGGACAGCTTTGTTCGCGTGCTGGGGATGACACCGCAAAGAGCGAATGAGGCAATTCGCCTGTATCGCGTTTATTACGGGCAGGGCGGCATGTTCGAAAACCGCGTGTATCCAGGCGTGCCGCAACTGCTTGGCGTCCTGAAAAGGCAGGGGAGGCTCATTGTGCTTGCGACCTCAAAGCCGGAGAAATTTGCAAGGGACATTCTTGCACATTTCGATCTTTTGCATGCATTTGATTTTCTCGGATGCGCTACCATGGATGATCGCAGGCGGCATAAGGCGGATGTGATTGCCTATGCACTTTCAAGCCTTGCGCTTTCCCCGCGGGACTGCGTGATGGTCGGAGACAGATGCTTTGATGTTGCGGGGGCGAGAGAAAACGGAATGGACTGCATCGGGGTGAGCTATGGATTCGGCAGCATGGAAGAACTGCGGGATGCGGGTGCGCTTGCGCTTGCGGATACGCCGCAGGCAGTCACGGAGGCGCTGCAAAAACTCGGATATTGAGAAAGGGAGAAAATGAGATGGAAAACAGAAAAGAGAGAATTGCGCAGGATCTTTTGAAGATCAAGGCGGTGTTTTTCCGCCCGGATGAGCCCTTTATTTGGGCGAGCGGGATCAAAAGCCCCGTTTATTGCGATAACCGCCTTACGCTCACCTCCGTTGCGGTGCGCGATGAGGTCGAGCAGGGGCTTTCGGAGCTTGTGCGGGAAGCGTATCCGGGCGCCGAGGTTTTGATGGGCACCTCAACCGCAGGCATTGCGCATGCGGCGATTACGGCGCATCTGCTGGGGCTGCCCATGGGGTATGTGCGCTCGGGCGCAAAGGACCACGGCAGAAAAAACCAAATCGAAGGCCGCCTTTTGCCCGGGCAGAAGGTCGTTGTGATCGAAGATTTGATTTCCACGGGCGGCAGCGTTTTGGAGGTTGTAAATGTTTTGCGCGAGGCAGGGGCGCAGGTGCTCGGCATTGCAAGCATCTTTACCTACGGAATGCAAAAGGGGCTTGAGCGCCTTGCGGCGGCGCAGGTGCAAAATGTCAGCCTTACCGATTTTGATACCGTGGCGCAGGTTGCCGCAAACATGGAATATATCCGCCGCGGGGATGTTGAGCGCCTGCTGGCATTTCGCGATAACCCGGCAGATGAGAGCTGGATCGGAGGGCAGGCATGAAGCATCTGATCAATATCACGGATCTTTCCTGCGAAAAAATCGAAACGCTTTTGCAGCTTGCGCAGGATATGAAAAATGCGCCGGAGCAATATCAGGATGCCTGCGCGCACAAAATTTTAGCGACCCTGTTTTTTGAACCGTCCACGCGAACAAGGCTCAGCTTTGAATCCGCAATGCTTTCGCTGGGCGGGCGGGTGCTCGGCTTTTCCGCCGCGGCAACCACCTCCGCCGCCAAGGGGGAGACGCTCGGAGATACCATTGAAATGGTCAACGGCTATGCCGATATTATCGCAATCCGTCATCCGGGTGAGGGCGCAGCGGCGCTTGCCGCATCGCATGCCGTGATTCCGCTGATCAACGCGGGCGACGGCGGGCATTTTCACCCCACGCAAACCCTGACGGATCTATTCACGATACAATCGGAGCTTGGCACTCTGAGCGGGCTTTGCATCGGCCTTTGCGGGGATTTGAAATACGGCAGAACCGTACATTCCCTCATTGCCGCAATGATTCGTTATCCGGGGATACGGTTTGTGCTTATCGCGCCGCCAGAGCTTCGTCTGCCGCGCTTTTGCGAGGAGGAGATGGAGCGCGCGGGCGTGCCCTATGCCTATTGCGATACCATTGAGGAAGCCGTTCCTTCTTTGGATGTGCTTTATATGACCCGCGTGCAGCAGGAGCGGTTTTCCGCGGGCGAGCAGGGAAAGCGCTACGGGGCGCATCTTGTACTCACGCCCAAGATTCTGAGGCGCGGCAAAAAAACGCTCCGTGTGCTGCATCCGCTGCCGCGCGTCGGAGAGATCGAAACGGCGGTGGATGCCGATCCGCGCGCCTGTTATTTCAGGCAGGCGCATAACGGGCGCTATGTCCGCATGGCGCTGATCGCTTCCTTGCTGCTTTGCCCAAAGGACAATGCGGTAACGCCCCTTTTGGGGCAGTCAGACGGTATTCTCTGCAAAAATCCGAACTGCATTACCGCCTTTGAGCCGACACTGCCGCAGCTTTCCGTACATACGCAAAACGGCATTTACTGCGCATATTGCGATAAGGAAAAGTCTGCGGATTCTTGACGCAACAGCGCCGGTTTGCTATAATGGATGCATACCCGGAAAAATTCTGTAAGGAATGAAAGGGGCATTTATGCAAAAGAGCGATATTGAAATTGCACAAAGCTGCACACTTGACAAAATAGAAACGGTTGCCGCGCGCGCCGGAATCCCGCAGCAGGCACTGGAGCCATACGGAAAATATAAAGCAAAGATCGATGTTTCCGCGCTTCTGCCGCAGAAAAAAGCCGCGGGGCGTCTTGTCCTTGTCACGGCAATCACTCCGACGCCAGCGGGCGAGGGAAAAACAACGACGACCATCGGGCTTGCAGATGCGCTGCGCCGTCTTGAAAAAAACGCCGTTGTCGCGCTGCGGGAGCCATCGCTTGGCCCTGTATTCGGGCTTAAGGGCGGGGCGGCAGGCGGCGGATATGCGCAGGTTGTCCCCATGGAGGATATCAATCTGCATTTCACCGGGGATTTTCACGCCGTCGGCGCTGCAAATAACCTGCTTGCCGCAATGATTGACAACCATATTCATCAGGGCAATGCGCTTAATGTCGACCCGCGCCGCATCACCTGGCATCGCTGTGTGGACATGAATGACCGTCAGCTGCGCTTTTTGGTGGACGGCCTCGGCGGACGCGCAAACGGCGTTCCCAGGGAGGATTCCTTTGACATCACGGTTGCAAGCGAAACCATGGCGGTGCTTTGCCTTGCCGAGTCGCTTTCGGACCTGAAAGAGCGGCTTGGGCGCATGATCGTCGCCTATACCTATGACGGTCGACCCGTGCTTTGCCGGCAGCTGCATGCGCAGGGCGCCATGGCAGCGCTTTTGCGGGATGCTCTGAAGCCGAATTTGGTGCAAACGCTGGAGGGGACTCCTGCCGTTGTGCACGGCGGACCGTTTGCAAACATTGCGCACGGCTGCAACTCCGTGATTGCAACGCGCCTTGCGATGCGTCTTGGTGACTATGCGATTACAGAGGCCGGCTTTGGAGCGGACCTCGGCGCGGAGAAATTTTTTGATATTAAGTGCCGCAGCGCCGGCATTGCGCCGAGCGCCGTGGTTCTTGTAGCGACGGTACGCGCGCTGAAAATGCACGGGGGCGCCGCAAAAGATGCGCTTTCTCTGCCAAACGGGGAGGCGCTGCGCGCGGGGCTTCCCAATCTTGCGCGCCATGTGCACACCGTTACAAAAGTGTTCGGGCTGCCCTGCGTCGTCGCCGTCAACCGTTTTCCGGGGGATACGCTGCAGGAGCTTGCCGCAGTGCAGGAGTATTGCGCGGCGCTCGGCGTGCGTGCGGAGGTATCCGAGGCTTTCGAAAAAGGCGGAGCGGGCGCGCTTTCCCTTGCAAAAGAAGTGATTCGTCTTTGCAGCATGGAATGCGGCACATTCCGCTTTGCCTATGAAAGCGATGCGCCGTATGAAGAAAAGATACGCGCCGTGGTGCAAAAGGTATACGGCGGGCGCGATGTCGCCTTTACGCCGCAGGCGCTGCAAAAGCTGCACGAATATGAAAGCGGTGGGTACGGCGCGCTGCCCGTGTGCATTGCGAAAACGCAATACAGCTTTTCCGACGACCCGCACCGCCGCGGCGCGCCGGAGGATTTTATCGTCACGGTTCGTGGGGTATCCATGAGCGCCGGTGCCGGTTTTTTGGTTGCTCTGACCGGGGAAATCTTAACGATGCCGGGGCTTCCGAAGCACCCTGCGGCGGAGCGGATCGATGTGGACGAAACCGGGAAAATCACCGGACTGTTTTGAGAAAAGGAGAAATAAAAAAATGGGGCTTTCAAAGGATATTCACGCGATCGGCGTGAACGACCATGCGGTTGATTTGTTTGAGGGGCAATATGTTGTTCCGAATGGAATGGCATATAACTCCTATGTGATCACGGATGAAAAAATCTGCGTGATGGATACGGTAGATGCGCATTTTACGCAGAAATGGCTGGAAAATCTTTCCGCCGTGCTCGGCGAGCGCAAGCCGGACTACCTGGTGGTGCAGCATATGGAGCCTGACCATTCCGCAAGCATTGCCGCATTTGAGGAGCGGTATCCCGATGCGGTAATTGTGGGGAATGCCAAAACCTTCCCCATGATCGACCAGTTTTTCGGGGCGGGGCGCTGCAAAAATCGCCTTGTCGTCATGGACGGAGAAACACTTTCGCTCGGGGCGCATTCGCTCCGGTTTCTCTTTGCGCCGATGGTGCATTGGCCTGAGGTAATGCTCAGCTACGACGCAGCATCCAAAACGCTTTTTTCCGCAGATGCATTCGGAAAATTCGGCGCGCTTGACTGCGAGGAAGACTGGGCATGCGAAGCGCGGCGGTATTATATCGGCATTGTCGGCAAATACGGCGCGCAGGTGCAAGCCCTGCTCAAAAAGGTCTCTGCGCTTGCAATTGAGGCGATTTGCCCGCTGCACGGCCCCGTGCTTTGCGAAGATCTTGCATATTATCTCGGGCTTTATACTACATGGTCGTCTTATTCTGCGGAAAGCGAAGGGGTTGCAATTTGCTACACCTCCGTTTACGGGCATACAAAAGCCGCTGCAGAACTGCTTGCCGAAAAGCTGCGGCAAAACGGGAAAAAGGCACAGCTGCACGATCTTGCGCGGTGCGATATGGCAGAGGCGGTGGAGGATGCGTTCCGCTATGATCGCCTTGTCCTGGCGACGACCACCTATAACGGCGATATTTTCCCGTTTATGAAAACATTTATTGAGCACCTGACCGAGCGCAACTTCCAAAACCGCACGCTTGCGGTTATCGAAAACGGAACCTGGGCGCCGACGGCAAAGCGGGTGATCCTCGCCATGCTGGAAAAGAGCAAAAATCTTGAGATTCTGCCGCAAAGCATTACGATCCGTTCCGCTATGACGGAGGAAAACCGCGCGCAAATTGCGGAACTGGCACAGGTGCTGTCAAAATAAAGCGCAAGCTTTCAAAAACACCGTTCTCTGCGATATGCATCCCAAAAGCGATTCAATTTTCGGGTGCATATCGCCCGGGGCGGTGTTTTTTATATCGCTCTCTTGCAGGGCGGTATTTTTCTTTGGGGCGGAGCATAGAATGAAGCAAAACAGGTGGCGGGGAGGAATGCGGAACGGACGGGCAGTTTGCGGCAAGCGCGCTCTGTTTTGATGAGCCGCTGCGCGCGGCGCTTCTGCGCGCGGAAAAAACCAGCGGGAGGATTGAGCAGATCCATTTGCGCTGCGGCGGAGCCGCCGAGGCGGTCGGCGCAAAGGGAAGCGCAACACTGCTTCGCGCCGACGGTACACCGTTTCGGGTGGAGGAGGAGATGCTCACATCACTTTTGCCGCGCCTTTGCGGCGGTTCTTTATATCAGCGCCGGGAGCAGCTTGCCTGCGGCGGATTTGCAACGCAGAGCGGGGTCAGGGTCGGCATTTTGGGGAGCCCTGTGTATCGGGACGGGGAAATTCATTCTTTTGCAGGGCTGCGCGGTCTTTGTTTGCGATATGCCGCCGAGCAGGGAGAAATCAATATTGCGCCGGCGCTTGCCGCTTTGCGCGGAGAAACTGCCGCTGCAGGTGATGCTATGCAAAAATCGGCAGGAAAGGCGGCGCTGCGTTCCGTGCTTTTTTTCGGTCCTCCCGGCAGCGGAAAAACAACGCTGCTGCGCGCCCTGATACGCTCTCTTTCCGTCGGTGAGCAGCATTTGCGCCTATGCGTTGCGGATTTTTCGGGGGAGCTTTCCTGTGCCGCGGCGCCCGACTGCCATGCCGATTTTTTTACGGGATACAGGCGGTATGATGCCGTTGTATGTGCGCAGCGTTTTTTTGCGCCGCAGGTGATCGTATGCGATGAGATCGGAGATGAAAAGGACAGCGAAGCGCTGCTGCGCACGCAGCACAGCGGCATTGCCCTGATTGCCACGGCGCACGGAGACAGCGCCGCGCAGCTGCTGCGCCGCCCCGGGATTGCGGCGCTCTGGCGGGACGGTGTTTTTTCTTCGCTTGTGCGTTTATTCCGCTGCGCCGGCGGCATCGGATGCGAAACGGAGGCGGTCTTTGCATGATATTTTGGCTTGGAGCGGCTCTGCTGCTCGGCGCCGGCGGCATCGGCGGGCAATGGTGGTATCAAAGGGCAAGAAGGCGCTGCCGTCTTTTGGCGCAGGGGCGCGCGCTTTTGGAAAGTGCGGGCGCCTATATCAAAAATGTGGGCGGAGACAAGCAGGGCTTTTTAAAAACACTGGAAGAAGAAAATCCCCTGCACAAGCTGTTATGCGCGCAGCAACCATGCGCGGACAGCGTTGCGGCGCTTGAAAAATCAGAGGAGGCGGCGGTGCTTCTGACTGCCGAAGAAAAAGAAGCATTTTCTGCATTTGACAAGGCGTTTTGCGCACAGAGCGTTTCCTTGGCGCTCGAAATTTTGGAAAAAGCAATTTTGATTTTTCCGGCTGATTTTTCCCCGTTTATGAAAAAGGCGAACGCGCAGCGGGCAATCGTATTTTGCGCGGCATTGCTGCCGGTTCTGTTGCTTTTATAGAAGAAAAAAGAGAGGACGGTTCAAAATGGAGATTGCATTGCTGTTCAAGATCGCGGGCGTCGGAATTTTGGTTGCGGTTCTTTGCCAGGTGCTCGGCAAGGCGGGCAGAGACGAGCAGGCGCTTTATGTCACCGTCGGCGGCATTCTCATCGTAATTACGATGCTGCTCGGACAAATCGGCACGCTGCTTGAGAGCGTTAAAACTTTGTTCGGCTTATGAACATTGCTGTTTTTTGCGCCATGGCGCTTTTGATCGTTTTGCTTTCGGTGATCTGCCGTGAGCTAAACCCCGCACTCGGCCGTTTTATTGCGCCTGCGGGCGGTGTGCTTTTGCTGACAAAGCTTGCGGTTTCTTTTACTGCTTCGGCATCGGGGAGCCCGTTTTCCGTGCCGCAGCCGTATGACGGCTATATCGCCGTTGCGTTGCGCTGCGTCGGCTGTGCCGCTTTGGTACGCCTTTGCTGCGATTTTGCGCGGGATTTGGGAGAAGCGGCAATTGCCGAAAAGCTTTCCCTGTGCGGTCGCTGTGTGATTTTGACGCTGCTTTTTCCCCTGCTTTCCCGCTTTTTATCCATGGCGAAGGAGCTGCTTGCATGAAAAGGGCGATGCGGCTGTTTTCGGCGGTGCTTGTGTTACTTTTGTTTTTGCTGCCCTGCGGTGCGCTTGAAGAGGAAGCGCCGCTTCCCGCGGATAATTCCTGGCTGGAGGAAGTGCTCGGGGAAGACGGCGCCGCTGCAATTGATTCCGTTGTGCTTTTGCAGGACGCTGCCCCGACAACGGTTTTGCAATGGATTTGGGAGAGCTTTTCTGCGCGGGCGAGCGGGCTTGCGCCGACGGCGGGGCTCCTGCTTGCGCTGCTGCTTGCCGCGTTTTTATGCCGTTCTTTTTTCGAGGGAGGGGAAAAGGAGACGCTTTCCTTTGCCTTTTCCGTTCTTTTTGCACTGGTGCTGGGGGAGGCGGTAATGGCGGCGCTGCGGGCGGTGTGCGCGTATCTTGAGCGGCTCTTTGTGCTGCTTTCGTCCTTTTCGGTCGTTTCTGCCGGGTTATATATTGCAGGGGGAAACGAACTGACCGCTGCCGCAAGTGCCGCCGGCCTTTCCGTAACGCTTTCCGCCCTCTCCGGCGCGGCATCCGAGATAATGGCGCCTGCGATCGGTATTTTTTATTGTCTTGGGCTCAGTGCTGCAATCAGCGGTGTCTCGGTGTTTGAAGGGCTTGCAAAATTATTCAAAAACACGATACAGTTCGCACTCGGCGGTCTTTGCACGGTGTTTTGCGCAATGCTTGTCCTGCAGCAGCAGCTCGCGCAAAGCAAGGACGGCATCGGGGCGCGGACGGTTCGCTTTGTGCTTGCCCGTTCCGTTCCTTTGGTGGGAGGGGCGCTTTCCGAAGCGGTGCGCACGGTCATCGGCGGTGTCGGCGCCGCGAAAAGTATCGTCGGCAGCGGCGGGATTCTTGCCGTGTTTGCCGTTGCGCTTGCCCCGCTGTTGCTTTTGTTTTTATATCTTTGGCTTTTTTCGGTGGGGAAAAGCCTGTGTGCTTCTTTTTCTCTCGGCCGCTGCGGTGCCGTGTTTGAGCAAAGCGCCGCGGCGATTACGCTGCTGCTTGCGGCCGATGGATTTTTTACGGTCGTGGCGCTTTTGCATATGATTTTGCTTTTGTGCAGCGGCACGGCGCTTGGGGGGATCTTATGAAAGAGGCTGTGCTTGCGTTGGCGGCGAGCGCCGTTGCGCTCGGAATTCTGCAGCAATTCTGTGATTGCTTCGGACCGCTTGAAAAGCTTTTGCGCGGTGCAATCGGGCTGTGTGCTTTGGCGCTTGTGATGTTCCCGTTTGCTTCCGCTGTTTTGCAGGCGGATTTTTCTTTGCCGGATATTGAAGCCGCGGGAGCGGAGCAACATGCGTCGGCGGCGAATGCCAGCGTGCTCCGTATTACTAAAGAAAGCCTTTCGAAGGAACTTACAGCGGCTATTGCGGCGCGCTTTGGCATGGAGGCTGCGGATATGGAAATTACGCTTTCCTACGGGGAAGATCAAACGGGCGCCGTCACCGTGGAGTCTGCAGAGGTGATGCTGTGTAAACGCGAGCACGCAATCCTGTCCCGAAAAATCGAAAGCTATGTGCAGGACACTTTGCTGTGCCGTTGCAGCTGCCGCGTGCGGGGAGGAAGCGTATGAAAATTTTGCCGAGAGAAAAACGGTTATTGGCAGTGCTGCTTTTGGCGGCGCTGTGCGGCGGCGTACTTATGCTGATCGGAAAAAGGCAGACGGTGCGGGGCGCGCAATCGGAAGAGGACAGTGTTTCATATTCCGACGAGACGGAGCATAAAATAAAGCAGATCGTCGGTGCGCTGACCGGGGAGGAGCCGCAGGTCTTTCTCAGCTACGCAACAAAGACAACAAAGAGCGAGGCGCAGTCTGTTTTCGGCTCTGCGCAGAGCCGCGAGGAACGCACGGTGAGCGCGGCGGTCGTTCTTTGCCGGGGCGGGGAACTTCCGAGCGTGCAGAAAAATCTGCTTGAGGTGCTGAGCACGGCTTTGCAGATCGGAACCAACCGCATCTACATCGGCCCCAAAACAAATTGAAGGAGAGAAGAACATGCTGTTACTCGGAAAAGATTATTTTGAACAGGACCCCCCGGCGCTTCCGCCGGAGGAAAGCTGCGGGCTGCTCGGCGACGGGTCGGAGGAAGATGCAGTACCTTGCGAATGCCCGGAAAAATGGTATCAAAAAATTCTTCCTTTTTTGCGCAGGAACCGAAAAGGCGCAATCGTCGCCGCCTCGGTCCTTGTTATCGGGCTCGGTGTTTATCTGAATTGGTATTTATATCGCACGGATGTGCCTGCGGTAAAAAACGAGGGAGAGGCGACCGAGCAAAGCACTGCCGGCGAAAAAGATGCAAGCAGCGATTATTTTTCCGCCTCCGTCATCAACAGGCAACGTGCGCGTGACGAGGCAATCGCCGTTTTGGAAACGATTGCGGACGGCGCTGCGGAGCAAAGCCCGGAAAAAGAAGATGCCCTGGCGCAAATCAGTGCGATTGCGCAGGACATCGAAAAAGAGGCGGCGGTGGAAACTTTGATCAAAAGCAAAGGCTTTGAGGAATGCGTCGCCGTGATATCCGAGGGCGGCGCCTCGGTGGTTGTAAAATCCTCGGGGCTTTTGGAAAATGAAATTGCGCAGATTCAGGAGATCGTTTATGATACTGCGGGAATTTTACCCGCCAACCTCAAGATCATTGAGCATTGAGGAAAAGGTGCCGGCCGCCGTGCCGTCCGCCGTTCGGAAGGCGGACGCAATCGTGTCGGAGCAAATGACCTCACCGTTTTGCAGCATGATCACCGCATCGAACAAGGAGCCGTTGTCTTTCCAAAAGGCAGCGGCTTTTTCCGCGCCCATGACAAAAAGGGCGGTGGAAAGCATATCGGAGAGCGCGCCGTCCCTTGAAATAACGCAGACGCTTGCAACGCCGTTTTCCGCCGGCATGCCGTCTTTTGGGGAGAGAATGTGGTGATAGCGTTTTCCGTCTTTTTCAAAAAACCGTTCGTAATTTCCGCTGACGGAGAGAAATGCCGGTGCAGCAAGCGTCAATGTGCCGGAAAGCTTATCGCCGTCAAACGGGGAGCGTATGCCGACGGTAAAGGGGCTGCCGTCCGTTTTTTCGCCGAGCAGAGCAATGTTTCCGCCGAGATTGATCACGGCATAGTCCGTTTGCCCCTGCAGCAGCTCGAAAAGTTTTTGTGCGGCATAGCCTTTGGCAGCGCCCCCGAGGTCAAGCCGGAGCCACGGGTCGTCGCAGTGCAGGGTCCTGCCGCCAAGGTGCAGCTTTTTGTATCCGGTATGCAGCAGCGCCTCCTCCCGCTCCGCGGAGGTCGGCACCTTTTCGTTTTCTCCGCCGAAATCCCACAGCGCGCTTACCGCGCCGAGGGTTGGGTCAAAGGCGCCGTCGGTCATTTCGCATACGGAAAGTATCTGCGCAAAAAACGCTGCCTGCTCATCGTCAAGGGTGATGATTCCGCCCGCTGCGGTTAACTGTTGCGGCAGACCGCTTTCTTTGGTTTTGGAATATTCGTCTTCGATTTTGCGGACAAGCGCCTCCGCGCGGGAAAGCAGTTCCTGTGACTGCTTTGTATCCGGCAGCTGTACGGAGCACACGGCATCCATGGCGAAAAATGTATGCTGCCTTGTTTTTGTTTGACAGCCCTGCAGCAGCGGCAGAACTGCCATTAGGGCTGTTAAAATTGCAATTTTTCGCTTCATAAAACCTCCGGCGATGTCCCGCGGCGCGGAAAACAGCGCAAAAGCAGCGTTGCGGCGATGCCGCACAGGGCGCCGCAGGGAATGCATGCGGCGATCAGAAAAGGCGCATAGGAAAGGCTCACCGACGGCGAAAACAGTACCGCAGCCGCCGCAAGCTGACCGAGCGCATGAAATGCGGCGCTGAGCGTGCAGACCGAAACCGCGGAAAGGCGGACAAACCATGCGCGCCGCGTGAGCAGGAGAATCAGAAAAGAAAAAAGCGCGCCGCATAGAGAAAAGAAAAAGCTTGCGGCGGTACCGAATAAAAGAGCCGTGAGCAAAGTGCGGCAAAGCGAAACCGCGCCTGCATCGCGCAGAGAAAGAAAAGCCGCACACAAAAAAATCACCAAATTGCAAAGCCCGAGCTTTACTCCGGGCAGCGGAATCACGGCGCTGAGCGGGAGAATACTTTCAAGATAGGAGAGCAGCATGGCGGCGCACAGGCAAAGCCCCATGTGCGCAAGGCGCTGCGCTGCCGGTTTAACCGACAATTTCGTCAAGCCCATCGCCCCTTTCCCCCTGAATTTGAACGGACACCCGCGCGGGCAGGCAGACAATACTTTCTCCGCTTTTTGAAATTGCGGGGGTGTGCATACAGATGCGGTCCGGGCAAGCGGCGGAAATCACGCAAGCCTTTCCGTTTTTTATCTCGATTGTCAGGGGATATTCGCCTTTATCAAGTGTAACGGTGCGGTTTTCCGCCAAGGAAAAGGACAACTGTTCTTCGGGCGTTTGGATCAGAACGGTGTTTCCGCCTGCACGACCGAAAAGAGGCAAACAGCAAAGCGCCAAAACCAACAGTACCCCGGCATACACAAAAAGATCTTCGCGAAAAAACAGTTTATAGTTCATGGTTATTCCGTTTTCGAAGCGTTTTTCTTTATTATAACAAAGGTGAGGACGGATTGCAAGGCACCCATGTACTGCAAGCGAATTTACGCAAAAAGTCGATTGAAATTCGACATATCCGCCATATAAAGGAAAATATGTCGAACAAAACGGAACAAAATCGAATAATTATGTTAAATTTTATATTGACAAAGCGATTTTCGTGTGATACCATAAAGTTGTGACGAGGGGAGGGCTCCTCTTTTGTGCCGAATTCGACACAAAATCTTAGAATACGGATATTTATGGAAAAAACGACCAAAACGACTTGTACAATCTTGTGAAAACCGTCTATTGCATCGTTTCTCTAGATATGGTAAAATAAGGAAACGAAATTCAAGCGCACTGTTGTTGCAGCTGAACAAAAATAAAGTTTAAAGGAGAATAATAATCATGGAACAAAAGGTTCGTGTCTTGATTGCCGACTCAAATCAGGATCTCAGAGGGAGCTGCCGCGAGCAGCTTTCCCGCCAGGGGATTGAACTGATTGAGGATGCCACCAGCGGGGAAGAGGCGCTTCATCTGATCAAGAAGTACAAGCCCGATGTTGTTTTGGTGGATGCATGGCTCTCAAAGCTCGACGGTATTCAGCTGATTAAAACCGTGCGCGGCATGGGGCATGAATATGCGGTGCGTCCCGCATTTATTTATGTCAACTATGAGGGCTCCGCCAATCTTTTCCCTGAGGCGACGGAAGCAGGCGCGGCATATTGCATGTACAAGCCGTTTAACTATCCGGTCCTTGCCGACAGGATCAAGAGCGTTTATAATCGCGTGAAAAACCAGGACGCGGTGCCTGCGCGCTCCGTGCTGCGCTCTTTGGATAATGATATTGAGGCGCAGGTGACAAGCGTGATCCACCAGATCGGCGTTCCCGCGCATATCAAGGGATATCAATATCTGCGCACAGCGATCATCATGGCAATCAATGATACGGAAATTATCAACTATGTCACGAAAATGCTGTATCCATCCGTCGCAAAGAAATACCAGACGACCTCCTCCCGCGTGGAGCGCGCCATTCGCCATGCGATAGAGGTCGCGTGGGATCGCGGCGATATCGATACGCTCAATGCCTATTTCGGTTATACTGTACAGAACAATCGCGGCAAGCCCACCAATTCCGAATTTATTGCAATGATCAGTGATAATCTTCGCCTGAAAAACAAACTCTCCTGACAAAAAAGCCCCTCTTCCCGTCCGCCGATGTTTTGGATCGGCTATGGCGAAAAGAGGGGAAATTTTTATGCTTTTTTTGCGGTGGCGCGAATTGCAAGCGCGCCGTCTTTTGCGTATACCTCAATTGTGGTATCGGGGCTTGGGTCCTCCCGCAGGATATAGGCGGCAACCTCGGTTTCAAGGGTGCCCTGAATATATCGCTTCAGCGGGCGTGCGCCCATGGCGGGGTCATAGCCCTGCTCAATGATAACCTCTTTGGCATCCTCGTTGACCTTGAGATGCAGCTGTCTGTCCTCAAGGCGTTTTGCAAGCCCTGCAAGCTGCAGCGTTACAATCTTCTTCATGTTGTCCTTTGTCAGCGGGCGATACATGATGATCTCATCCAGGCGGTTGAGAAATTCCGGCTTAAAGCTGCGATGCAGCAGTGCCTCCACGGATGCCTTGGCCTCTGCGCTTATATTGCCGTTTTCGTCAATGCCGCCGAGAATATATTCCGAGCCGAGGTTTGAAGTCAGAATAATGATGGTGTTCTTAAAATCAACCGTGCGGCCCTGGCTGTCCGTGATGCGCCCGTCGTCCAAAACCTGCAGCAGAATATGGAACACATCGGGATGTGCTTTTTCGATCTCATCGAACAAAACAACGGAATACGGTTTGCGGCGCACCGCTTCTGTCAGCTGCCCTCCCTCATCGTATCCGACATATCCCGGAGGCGCTCCGATCAGACGCGACACGGAGAATTTCTCCATATATTCGCTCATATCGATACGAATCAGGTTCTTTTCATCGTCAAACAGCGTTTTGGCAAGGACCTTGGCAAGCTCCGTTTTGCCGACACCGGTCGGGCCGAGGAAAAGGAACGAACCGATCGGGCGCTGCGGGTCCGCGATTCCTGCGCGCGAACGCAGAATGGCATTGCAAACCTTTGTCACCGCTTCGTCCTGCCCGATCACATGCTCATGAATGATTTTCGGCAGACTGAGCAGTTTTTCTCTTTCGCTTTCCAAAAGCTTTGAAACGGGAATGCCGGTCCAGCGGGAAACGATTTTGCTGATCTCCTCTGCGGTGACCGAGCCGCGCAGCAGGGAATTTTCCTTGCCGCCTTCTTCCTTTTCTTCCGCTTCTTTCAGCTCTTTTTGCAGCTGCGGCAGCGTGCCGTAGCGCAGCTTTGCCGCTTCTTCCAAATCATAGGCGTTTTGCGCCGCCTCGATTTTTGCGTTGGTTTTTTCGATTTGTTCGCGCAGCTTGGCAACGCGGTCATAGCTCTCCTTTTCTTTTTCCCAAGCAAGCTTCATTTTGCCGAAGGTATCGCGCAGGGAGGAAAGCTCCAGGCGAATATCGTCCAGCCGTTTTATGGAAAGCTGGTCGGTTTCTTTGGAAAGCGCTGCTTCTTCGATTTCCAGCTGAATCATCTTGCGGGAAATTTCATCCATTTCCGTCGGCATGCTGTTCATTTCCGTTTTGATCATGGCGCATGCCTCATCCACAAGGTCGATTGCCTTGTCCGGCAGAAATCGATCGGTGATATAGCGGTCGGAAAGCGTAGCCGCGCTGACAAGCGCGCTGTCATGAATTTTAACGCCGTGAAATACTTCATAGCGCTCTTTCAGCCCGCGCAGAATGGCAATGGTATCGGCAACGCTCGGCTCATCCACCATAACCGGCTGGAATCGTCTTTCCAGCGCTGCGTCCTTTTCGATATATTTGCGATATTCATCCAGCGTGGTTGCGCCGATGCAATGCAGCTCACCGCGTGCCAGCATAGGCTTGAGCAGGTTGCCGGCGTCCATGGCGCCGTCTGCCTTGCCGGCGCCGACGATGGTATGCAGCTCGTCAATGAAGAGGATGATCTTGCCCTCGCTCTTCTTCACTTCCTCCAAAACGGCTTTGAGGCGTTCCTCAAATTCTCCGCGGAATTTTGCGCCCGCAATCAGCGCGCCCATATCCAAAGAGAAGATGGAGCGGTCGCGCAGCTGCTGCGGCACATCTCCCTTGACAATGCGCTGCGCAAGACCTTCCGCAATCGCCGTCTTGCCGACACCGGGCTCGCCGATGAGGCAGGGGTTGTTTTTTGTTTTGCGGGAAAGAATGCGGATAACATTGCGGATTTCATCATCCCGTCCGATGACCGGATCCAGCTTTTGCGCACGCGCCTGCGCAACAAGATCCTGCCCGTATTTTTTCAGCACATCGTAGGTGCCCTCGGGAGAATCGCTTATCACATGCGTGTTTCCGCGCACATCCTTCAGTGCGCTGAAAAACGCATCCTTTGTGATTCCGTGCTGCTGTAAAAGCTTTTTCACGCTGCGGTCTCCGCAGTCGAGCAATGCCAAGAATATATGCTCAACGGAGACATATTCGTCCTGCATGGTTTGCGCGATTTTTTCGGAAGCATTCAAGAGCAGCTCCGTTTCGTTTCCGAAGTAAACGGAGGCGGAGGCGCCGACAACACTCGGCAGAGCATTCAGCTCGGCTTCAATCTGAGCCAACAGGGAAGCAGGCTCCGCGCCGCACTTTGCAAGCAGACCGCTGACCAGCCCCTCTGAGTCGGAAAGCAGACCGTAAAATACATGCAAAGGCTGAATCATTTGGTGCTGATGCTCCTGCGCAACATCTCTTGCACGCTCCAGTGCGTGAATTGAATTTTGCGTATATTTCTGAAGATTCATAAACATCCCACCTTTCATCTTGTATTGTACTCCCACTATGTGAATTTTAATGCTATAACTTATGAACTCATTGTAAAATTAGCACTCATCGGTAGAGAGTGCTAAAGTTGGGAGGATGAGAATATGCTTGACAGTATCCCTGCCGTTCGGTATAATAAGATGTAGATTTTTTATTTTTTCACGGGGGATGTATGAAACGGTTTTTCGCATGGGTTTTGGCGCTTTGTCTTGTGCTCGGCACGGTAAGTATTTTCCCTGCGGCGCAGGAAAGCGATGCTGTTTTTTCGGATATTTCGGGGCATTGGGCGAAAAATGATATCCTTTGGGCATATGAGAATGCAATTGCCGCCGGCATGGAGGGTGATCGTTTTGCGCCGCGCCTTTCTCTGACGCGCGCGATGTTCGTTGCGTTTTTGTATCGCACGGCGCGCCTGGTCGGCGACAGTGTCAAAGCCGAAGCGGCGGCTTCTCCTTTTTCCGATGCCTCTCCGGGGCAATGGTTTTATGAGTCTGCGCTTTGGGCATATGAAAACGGGATCGTTGCAGGGGTGGCAACCGTCGGCGACAAAGCCGTTTTTGCGCCGCAGCAGCCGATCACGCGCGAGCAGACCGCTGCAATGCTGTATCGCTATCTCACCGCTACGCTCGGCTGTTCCGTCGGGCAGGATGGCGCAAAAAGCTTTTCGGACGGGCAGAGCATTTCCGCATATGCAAAAGAAGCTGCCGCAAAGCTCTCAGCTGCCGGTATTTTTGTCGGAGACGAAAACGGCGCATTTTCCCCGCAGGCTCATACCGAGCGCGGGGCTGCCGTTTCGCTTTGCCGCCGGATTTATACGCTGCTGCGCCCGCAGGAAGCAAGTGCTCCGCAGCTGCCCTGTGTTGCTTTTTCTCCGCTCACGATTGCCGTGGTGCCGACGGAGGTTTCTTTTGCTCTTGGGCGCTTTTCTTTTACGGCTGTTTTACCGCAGGGCTTTTCCATCCTCATCCGCACGCCGAATGCTGCGGACAGTGGTATGCTTTCTTTGGATGCAGCCGATTATTTTGCACCGGACGGCGCAGAGCACACCTATGATATAGTAAAGCTTGAAAACAGTGCGATTCTGTTTTATTGCGACGGGCGCCGGGTCGGTGTCTACGGCCGTGCACGCACTCCGATCGAACATGAAACGGAGCAGCAGGCGGAAATTGCGCTTGTTTATCAAAACATTACGGAGGCACCGGGCCAAACCCATGTTTCTCTTGACGGCATTTCCGTTGGCGATGCCTGCCTGTATCGGCTGATTGATGAAAGCCCGCTCGGGCTGCACGGGGCGCTTACCGTCGCCGGGGACACTCTGATCGATCGCTTCGGGAAAAGCGTTGTGATGAGCGGTGTGCATCTGTTTGCCGATTCCTATTCGCCGAGCCAAACGGATCATCAGTTTTTCACCTCTTATGAGGAGCTGAAATGGCTGCGCGACGATTTCGGGATTAACTGCATCCGGCTGGGTTTGATTCCGCTGTATTTTCGTCAGGATTCCCCCGAAACGCAGGCGCAGATTTTGCAAAACATGGATTTCTTCCTCGAAAATGCCGCCAAGGTGGGGCTGTATGTTATCCTGGATTGGCATGGCTATGAAGAGGGCCCGGGCAACACGGACACGGAATATACCTGGGCAGACCCGCGCATTTTCGCAGACGATGCGGCGGTGTTCTTTGAACGCTTTTCCAAAAAATTCGCCTCGTATGAAAATATATTTTATGAGCTTTATAACGAGCCGAGCGGCGGAAAATCCTATCCTTGGTTTTCCGCGGAGGAGGTAACGGAGCGGGGCATTCCTTATCTGCGCGGTTATGCGGATATGTGGAACAATGTGCTGCGACCCTATTCCGAGCGCATGCTTGCAATCATCCGCGCAAACGACCCGGATGCCGTTGTGATTGTCAACACGCTTGAGGCGGACCAGCACCCGGAAATTGCGGCGCTGTATCCGATTGATGCCGATAATGTCATGTATGCCGTTCACCCGTTTTCCGACGGGCATATGCGCTCAATCACAACCCAGCTTTATTTGCGCGCAAAGCGTCTTGGCAATATTGCAATGTTTGCAACGGAGGCGGGGTTTTATCCGGATGAGGCAAACGGATTTTATGATGCAGGGCTCCCAAATACGGTTGAAAACGCAATTTATTGGCTGCATTCCAGCCAGGAGCGCTATTTTGAGAACTTCGTGGAGCGCTATGATGTAAATTATATCTATTTTCTGCTTGCCCGTGGCGGGGACAACGATTATCGTACCATGTTTCGCCGCGACCGCCTCAGTGAGCGGCAGGGCAGCGGCTGGAGCGAGGAACAGATGACCTTTACCGGCGCCTACATGCGGCATTGGTTCCGCAAGCGCGCCGGGCTTGAGGATGATTCCTGGTTCAGGCAATGGCATACGGAAAACGATGCCTATTATAATGCACTGATTGAAAAGCAAAGGGAGTCATAAGCAGTAATGACGGATTTTATCGAATGCGAACACCTTATGCTGCGCAGAGCGGGGAAAGCATTGCTCAGCGATGTAAGCTTTTCTTTGCCGCGCGGCGGCATCATTGCCTTTTTGGGGGAGAGCGGCAGCGGAAAATCCGCATTGCTGCGCGTGCTTGGCGGAATTGACCGACCGGACGGCGGCACGGTGACGATTCTTGGCAAAAATGTCGCCGTGCGCAAAGATTGCAAGGCGCTGCGCACTCTTGCCGGCTATGCGCCGCAGGGCGGTTGCGCGGCGGCAGGGCTGACCGTTTCTCAAAATTTAATGTATACGGCAAAAATTCACGGGCTGCGCGGCAGAGCAGCGCGGCAGAGAGTGGAAGAGCTCCTGGCGCAGTTTTCCCTTTGCGATTATTTAGATGTGCGCGCGGGAGCGCTTTCCGGCGGATTTCAAAAAAGACTTGATCTTGCGATGGCTTGTGTCCATCGGCCGCAGCTTTTGCTGCTGGATGAGCCGTTTGCCGGGCTTGACCCGATCGGCAGCGCGGATACAAAGCGGCAAATTGCCGCTTTGGCTGAGCATTGCACCGTGATTTTTTCCTGGCACGGACCGCGGGCGGCGGAGCAGCTGGCAGCGAAGGTGTTGATTTTGGTGGGAGGAGTGCTCGGTGCAATCGGAACACCGCAGCAGCTGCTGCAGTTCACGGGGTGCGATTCGCTGCAAAGCGCCTACGAGGCTGTTTGCGCACAGACACTTGCGCAATATCTTTCCTAAATAACGGAAAGCTGATTTGGAAAGGGGAGAAAGCTTTGGCTGATTTTATTCAGGTTCCTTTCAAAAAAGAGGAAGATATCAAACTGTTTATTCTGTATCTGCTTGACGCAGTCGGCAGACCGCTTGATTTTGTGGAATTTCATGATATCATCGTGCAGAACGGCTTGGTAAAATCGTTTGATTTTTGCCTGCTTTTGCCGGAACTGATCCGCAGCGGCATGATTCATGAGGAAAAGCAGCCCGACGGGACGGAGCTTTTCTCCATTACCCCCCTTGGGCATGATACGGTGGAAACTTTGCAAAGCTCCCTTTTGCATATGACGCGGGAGCGCACTTTGAATCATGCTCTGATGCTGCTTGAGATGAAAAAAACCAATTCGAATTATCGCTGCGGGGTGACACAGCTTGCGCCGGGCCGCTATGAGTTTTGCGTGCGGTTCACGCAGAATTTGGCGGATGTTTTGACTGTGGCAGCCGTTTGCCCCACCGAGCTTGAAGCGGAGCGGATGCGCGTGGATTTTGAGCGGCGTCCCGATGTGTTTTATCGTGCGCTTGTCTCCATTCTGAACAATCGCATCAGTTATTTTAATAAAGACAATCCGATGAACGAGTTCTGATCGAAAGGCGAATAGGAAGCAATGAACGGAACAAAAAACAGGCAAAGTGTGAAGGGCGAGCCGGTGTTTGTCAGAAGCTACGACCCCCGCTGGATTCGCCTCGGCGCAGCGGCAGTCCAGCAGCTGCGCGAGGCTCTGCCGCAAACGGTTGCGGAGCTGCGCCATATCGGAAGCACCTCCGTGCCGCATCTTGCGGCGCGCCCGATCCTTGATATCGCCGTCGGTGTTGCAAAGGAAGAGGACTTTTTTGCCGTTGGGCAGCAGCTGCTGGCGCTTGGGTACGAAGCGGCTGAAAAAGATGAAGCAAAGCAGGTGTTTTTTGCTTATCGCAACGGCACGGCGCGGCGCTTATATATGGTTTTGCATGAGGGAAATGCATGGAATGATTTTTTGAATTTCCGCAATTTTCTTTGCTATGATCGCACCGCGGCGAAGCGATATGAGGCTCTCAAATTCTCGTTGGCAGCCCGTTATGCACACAATACGGCGCGGTATATTGCTGAGAAGGCTGATATGATGCAGTATCTCCAGCGCAAGGCGACGGTTTGGTCCTATCTTGGAAAAACAGTACGCATGGTGGTGGATCGCCCCATCGGTTATACGCACAAAAAAGAAACCTATACGCTGCATTACCCGATCAATTACGGGTATATCCCGCATGTGCTCGGCGGCGACGGGGAAGAGCTTGATGTTTATCTTATGGGGGTGCGCATCCCGGTTGAGGAATACACCGGGCGCATCATCGGCATTGTGCACAGAGAAAACGATGTGGAGGACAAGCTTGTTATGGCGCCCCCGCGCTCTGTTTTCACGCAGGATCAGATTGCACGTGCCGTTCGCTTTCAGGAGCGCTATTATGTGCATCATATTGAGGCATGCTATGAAAAATCCTGCGGTGCTTTGATCTGGCGCCGTCGCCGCGGCGTATATGAATTTTTGCTGCTGCGGCAAAAACGAAGCGGCTCCTGGAGTTTTCCGAAAGGGCATGTCGAGCCGGGAGAGAGCGAGATTGCCTGCGCCACAAGAGAAGTACACGAGGAGTGTGGCATGGCATTGCATCCCCAGGCAGGCTTTCGAAAAACGCTGCAATATGTGCTCGGGAACCGTGTGCACAAGCAGGTGGTTTTATTTCTGGCACGGCAAAGCGGTCCTGTGCATATCGACGGCTGCGAGATCACCGATCATCGCTGGGTGAGCGCAAAGGATGCAAAGGAATATCTTCCCTCCGGATGTATTTCTCACATGTGGCGTGCAACGGCGCTTCTGCGGGAGCAGGCGCGCGCACAGAGAGCCACAAAGGCTGCAAAAGCGCAAAAGAGCAGAGAGGAGTGAAGCGCGGCGCCGCTTGCCCGTTTTCCCAGGCCGTTTGTGCGCGATACAATTTGTCACGAAAAAATTTTGTGTTTTTTGAAAAAAGTATTGCTTTTTTGAAAAGGATATGATATGATATTGCTTGTCGGCGCGGTGGGCTGCGGTTCGTCGCGTGGCACGGAGGTATAGCTCAGCTGGTTAGAGCGTTCGCTTGACGTGCGAAAGGTCCAGAGTTCGAATCTCTTTACCTCCACCAAAAAGCCAAGTCTTACGACTTGGCTTTTTCCATGATATCTGTTCTGCGTTGAGCAAAATTGCCGAGACGGATCTTTTGCATTTGGGCAAAATTTGCTTTTTAAATTTGGAAGCCCCATTAAAAAATTCATCTCTTGCACATCTTTGAATATTGTGATAAAATAAAAGCACGGGATTGCTTTTGCGCGCCGCAGTCCTTTTTCTGTTTCCGTAGCTCAGCCGGATAGAGCGACCGCCTCCTAAGGTGGTGTTCAATCGCTTGCCTTTGCAAAAAAGGCAAGCGATAATATAGATAAAACAGCATATATGAATTGGAGAACCAGACCGCATCAACCGATTCATGATATGATGATTATTGCTGACGGATATATGAAGGCAGCGATAATGCTCGCACAGGACTGTTTGCAGGACAATATGGATAAGAAGGCTGATATTGTGGTTTTCCCAATATTGTTTTCGGCAAACCATGCAATAGAGTTGTATCTAAAATCTATAAACTGGTCTTTGAATATGTTGCTTAATGAGAAAGAGTCCTTTTGCGGAGGGCACGATATCAGGCAGATATGGCATACAGTAAAAAAACGTATGATAAGTTTTGAATCCGATAAAGACCAGAGAAAACAATTTAAGGAAATGACCAAAGAACTCGACGACTATATTTTAGAATTATATGACAAAATAGATAAAGACCATAATGCTAATGCAAAGATGAAAAATATGGATTTTTCACGGTATCCGTTTAATACAGATGACGAATATCATTTTTATATTGAGAACTATGGAAATGAGGTTGTAGATTTGGAAATGTTTGTGGAGATATTCAAAAAA
>OLQA01000065.1_pt1 | contig 88173 bp, 84 predicted proteins | sample 1673151 | NCBI WGS metagenome assembly OLQA01 (sample SAMEA3136760, study PRJEB25190) | human gut metagenome | biome: human gut; feature: human-associated habitat; material: faeces | place: Austria | collected 2013
TGCCGGATAGGAACGGCAAAATTTTTTACACTTCTATTACTTCTTTATCGCACATTAGCAAATCCTTAAGGTATGGAAGCTTGTCCGGCTCTACTATTAGAACTTTCATATACCCACACCTCTTTCTATTGCTTCGCTTTGAACCTTATATTGTTTCATGAATCACCCTTTCCTTTTCTTCTATAAAAATCTTCCCTAGCCATGTGTCTGATATCTTCAGCCAATGTATCAATTTCAATGCTACTTAGATGCAAGGATTCTCTCATAAGATATTTGATCATATAAATACATTCAAGCATCTGAATTGGAATTTCACGATTATGCTGTATATCTTTTTTCATGGCTCGACTAACTGCTTCCTGTATCATCACAATGATTGTATCCATTGATTTGGTTATGTACTCTTCATGGATTCCTTTTTCCAGAATCATGCGAATGTATTGGGAAACATCCATTTCATTTTTTTCTGCTTCCCTTTTAATTTCAGAGTATAACTGTTCAGGCAATCGAATGGATCTGGATGTCATTGGCATCTTCTTTTCCAAAGGAGCAAATTCCGTAATATCATATCCAAAGGCTTCATTGTATTTTTGAATATGATATTTCGTCGGTGTTCTGCGTCCAGTTTCATGTGCAGAAATAACTGATCTGGGAAGTCCGGTCATGATTGCAAGTTCTTCCTGTTTCAGTTTATTTCTGGTTCTAAGTGTATGTATTACATCCCCAATTTTAAAAGTATCCTCTTTGATTTTTTCCTCCATTCTTTAAATTTAAAGGTAAAATCATCTCACCTTTTCAATTCTTCTTTTTCAACATCGAAGAAAATAAAAACAGAGATTGCTCCCTGTTTCATATTCATTCAATTCACTTTTCCTGCCACTCTATTGCTGCATCCTTGCCATGATGTGCAAGCCCGATATAAACAACTTTTCCATCTATTTCGATATCATATTGCCTATCTCTGATTTGGTCAACTGCCTGCTTTGCAGCTGTCTGCAATTTTTCCTGACTGGCTTCGCTGTCTGCTCCAATATACTTGAATTCAAGTACAAAGGATGTCTTGTTTCTATCTTTCGCCTGAAGGATGATATCGCATCTGCCTTTTCCTTCTTCTCGATTGCTGATGATTTTATAATCTTTACTTAACCATGCACACATGCCTAGAAATAAAACATGATAGCTATTCTCATCCTTTAGGTCATGATATGATGGCAATATTAACAGCATGTTTTGATATCTGTCTTTAAAGTCTTCTTTCTTTTCAAGTCTTAACGCATTGAATAACCCATTGAAATCTGTTTCCTTTACATCTAGGTAGTAGGCAGTAAGGTTTCTAAATTCCTGCTGAACCTCCTGATTTGGTATCTTTAAAACATAGAGGTTATTTTGCCTATCAACTGTTTTTTCAATCGTTAAATAGCCCGCATTGACAAACAATCCCCATAGGTTTTCTATTTCACTGATTTCAAAAAAACTTGTTTCCAGATACATAGTTGTCTCTAAATATCCAGTCTGAACTAGCTTTTCATAATCTCTATCAAAAGATTGGTTTCTGATTCTCATAGCCTCTCTGATCATTTTATTGCTGCTGGTATATAGCCAATATGGGCTGTCTTTACCAGTTACAGCATAGTTTAAAACTGACCATGGATTATAGATCTGCGTATTCCCAAAATGATAGCCGTTATACATTGTCTTGACAGTATCATTTAACTCTAAATCATAATATTCCAGCAGTTCTTTGACTTCAAATTCTGTAAATCCAAAATATTGAGAATAATTTTCATCTGCAACGGTACATACCACGAGATTATTCAGATCACTGAATAGATTTTCTTTCGCTACTCTTTGAATTCCTGTCAGCATGGCATACTGTAAGCTGTTCGATGATTTTAAGGCTTGATGAAGCATAGAGGATAGATTTTCTCTAATCTCATTATAGAATCCATTAATATGGGCTTCAATAAACGGCGTATCATATTCGTCGATAAATATCATAACTTTTTTCCTATAGTATCTTTCCATTTGCTTCATTAAAAAAGATAGTGCATTATCCAGACCATTCAAATCTGTTTTATCAGGCATTGAAAAATTTCTTTTGATGTTTTCAAAAAAAGGTAAATCATATTCATCTAAATCTTTGAATACATCATTGTTTTTCTGATACAGTTCCGCAAGAATCTGCTGAATGTTGTTAATCATCATTTGTTTATTACCCTTAACATCCGCAAAAGAAAGAAAAATGGTTGGGTACTGATTCATCTCAGAAGCACATTCCGTTTTCATGATTTTGGTATCCCTAAAAAGTTCTTTTGAATCCTTTGTAATATCAAAGAACTCTGCCATCATGGACATATTGATTGTCTTTCCAAATCGTCTTGGTCGAGTGATTAAAGTGACTTCATTTCCTTTATCCAAGTAGTCCTTAATCATCAAAGATTTATCGACTACATAGTAATTTCCGGTTTTTAATTTTTCATAACTTTTTTGACCTAATGGAACTCTTTTTTTCATATAGCCACCTCACTTTTCTAAACTCATTATAACATAATCATTAATGGGTTTCAGTAACTATTTATCTTATATCTTCCCAATCTTATTGATTTTTTTTGACATAGATATGCTTTGAAAAAGAAAAAATATCTAACTATAATTCTTTAAAAAATCACTACATGATTTTTTAGCAGGATAAGGGAATGTGGCGCAAAGATGCACCAATTCCCGACTTGAACAACTCACTAGAAGTGAGTTTTACCTTTTAAATAAAGGGTTTAGTGAAATATGTATCATGTATCGCAGGTATCGTGTTTATCCTTATTTTGGAGTGCATCTCATGCGTATATGCATTTTCTATCGTGCATTTGAATGGAAGCTGCCGTATGATGCAAGTCATCCCATCATGATACAAGACAGCCTGTATCGCTGATGCATCCTTTCGTTGTATGCAGTACCATTCTCACGACATATGAACATCTGTCTGCTAATACCATTCATAATAAAAAACATGATACAAATTTACCTTCCTCTTTTATGTTCACAAAGCTTCCTTCTGCCTTTGCGTATCTGTCTGCCTATCTTGCCATCATTTCTGATAGAATATACGCTACCATCATTCATCTCAATTCTCTTACTAAGATAGTCTGAAAGATTGATCTTCTCATCTTCCTGATAGTCTATCGCTGTCAGTTCCTGCGTTTCTGTATCTATAGCCGCAATCCTTTTAATCTTCTCTCCTTTAGAATTCAATGCATAAAAGTTAACAATCTTAATCATCTTTCTCTTATCATTTCCTTTTGCTTCCTGTCTTCCAAAACATATCTGACCTTTGGGATTTTCTCTTCTCCCGTCTGCATAGGAATCAGATATTCAAGAATATCTTTTCTTAAGTTTTCATCAGGAATTCTATCTGCATATTTACCCATTGTTGTTAACAGGAATCTCCCATCCTGATCATATAGTGCATAGTCCTTTTCATAATCTGCCATCACTATAAAAGCAGCAATATTCTTCGGATCCGCTTCGATTCTCAGGACTGGAAAATCAGAAATCGGCTGACGAAATCTGCATTCATAAACATTCAAATATTCTTTTTTCAAATCGCTTCTCCTTTTTCAAATTGGTGATTTCTTTAACACATTGCAATAATCAATCAAAATTCCAAAGCAGTCGAGGATTAAAGAAAATACTATCCTTATAGCTGTAGCCTTCTCTTACATCTGCAACATCAGATGACCAAGTTTCAAAATGAAGATGAGGTCCTGTTACACGTCCAGTAGCTCCGCTATATCCTACAAGATCTCCAGCTTTTACTGTATCACCGGTTTTTAAGAATGACAGTTCTCTCATATGACAATAAATAATAATGAGCGTTCCATTACGCATCATGATTGTATTTCCACCTGTTTCCGAATGATAAACCACTTCAACAGTCGCATCAGCAGCAGCATAGAGAGGAGTGCCGGTCGGCACAGCAATATCCATTCCATAATGCATTCTCCATTCTCCAAATGGATTATACATTCCAACATCCCCTATGCCTGACCAGCTCCCTTTTTTCACCGGCAAAGAAAGATTCAGTTTCATATATTCTCCCAGCTCTTCTGGAATGTTTCCTATTGTCGTAATATCAGCACTTTCCTCATTTGCTTCTATGATTTCAATAATCTTTTCCTTATCCAGTTCGCTAAATTCTGGCTGGCTTATGAGTCTTTCAACAAAGCTCACTAGAGATGTTTCTACATACTCTTCACCTTCGCTGTCCATTGCCAGCATAACGATTTCTTTCGCTCTGTCATGACTGATCATGAAAGGATCGTCAATCATACAGGAAGGCACGATAACCCATGCGATATGAACACTGATATGGGTTTCTTCGTAGACCTCCTGTATCGGTTTTTTCCACACTTCTTCATAAAGTCTTTGTCCTTCCTCAGTCGTTAAAAGCCCCTTTACTGATGTAAGCTCTTCTGAGGATGACGCTCCAAAGGAACTCATTGCCAGAATGAAAATAAAGACTGTAAAAACAAAGACAATCAAAGGCAGCAGCATGACTTTTTTGAGTTCGTTTATGCCAAGTTCCTGCATAGATTATGACCTCTGCTCATTCAGAATAAAGCTGTCAAAAAGTTCCTTGCATTTATCCGGAAGGACGACTTCAATCTGTAAAGCGTTGGCTCCCAGACTCATATGACACTGACCGATTTCTGCATACTGAAGATATTCAGCATCCTTATCTGAAATGATTTTATTTGATTTCAGATACTGGATGCTTTCAGCTTCCTGCTTAAAGAAAAACTTATAATTGCTGTTTCCAATCAGTGCAGTTCCAAATTCCTTCACGGACTCATTCAGCATATCAGAAATTTCCTGTGTAGATGTTGTCAAACCTCCGTTGTATTTTCGAATCACCTTGATCAGAAGCTTCTGGAACTGCATGACTTCAGGCATATTCTTGTTCATCAGAACATGACATTCATCCTCATAGATTTGTATCCATTTTGAAAATCTCCCTGAGATGACTTCCGTAAGAACATAGCTCAAAATATTGTAATACTGCGTACGAAGCACTGTCGTATCCTTGTTCTGAAGTCCAGCCAGATTAAAGCAGATCGTATCGTTATCAAGAGAGATATTCGTATGACCATTGAACATTGGACTGTCAGCACCTACAGCCATTCTTTTAATGAAATTCTTTGCAATTTCCATGCGATTTTTCTTGTCCAGATTATTCCTGTCTGCCTTCTCAAAACGTTCTTCCATGATGTCATAAAGATCCTTCATAATAGGAAAGTCTTCAGGTTTCTTTTTGACAATTTCTTCTGCTGTTGTTTCAAATGAATAGCCCCATTTTTTATAAAGTTCTTCCATAGCATCCTCAACCTCAGATAGAAGAACACGATCCAGACCTGTAAAATACATGCCAAAGAATGTTCTCAAAAACTGAATATGAGAAGCAAGCGGAAAGATACGATGCAGTGGAATCTTATCTCCTGAGTCATCATCGTCTATCGTGATTCTGATCTGAAGTGGATTGATGATGCCAAGCACCCCATTAGAACAGTTGATGACTTCACCATTCAGATGTTTTGTCAGCTTGTTCATCTGCTTTCCTTCGACATCGACTATGATTTGCTTCATTCCTCTCGAATATCTATGAAGTATCAGATACATGAGAAAATATGTCTTTCCTGATCCGGTACATCCAAAGACAACCTCATTGGAATTGGTTCTTGATTTGGACTTGACAAGATGATTATAGAAGATTGCTCCACCCATGCTTCTTGAACGTCCAATCAGGATTGGAAGATTATCATCGCTCAGTGATTCATATACAAATGGAAAACCCCAGCTGATGACATTGCATACGACATCTTTGGTATATTCCTTGATTCTGTTACAGCATAATGGTGCAGATGAATAGAAAAGCTCCCTCTGATCAAAAAATCCCTGTCTGATCAACATGTCTAGATTGCTTGTTTCCTGCACTAAAAGATTCTCTAATTCAACTAATTCTTCAAGAGAACTTGCCTCTAAGCGAAGCGTTACGACAAAGCTCACTGCCTTCTTTGTTCCTCTTGAAAGGCTTTCAATCATCAGTTCTACTGATTCCATATCGTTTTTTAGCTTTTCCTGTTCTGAACGCTTAGTTGCCTTGTCATAATTCTTGCACAGATTATTGTACTGCTTGTCATAGGTCTTCATCAGTCTGGCAGAATCGCAGTCTTCAACATGCAGAGAAAAATCTACACCCTTAAATCCTGTCAGATAGGAAAGCCATGCAAAGAAGGGAAAATCCGGATATGAATAAACATGAAAAGTTTTACAGTAGACACCATCAATATATATATACTGTGAGAGCTTATCCTTATCTGCCTTGATGCCAATTGGACTGATATAATCGCAGACTTCCAGATCCTTCAGATGACGGATATCCTTTCTTTCGTAAAGACTGCGAAAGGGATTGAAATAGCGATAGATTGTCAGCAGATGCTCATAGAAATCCACATCTCTTGCAGAAAACATGGACTTGAACAGATACATGGCATCATGTTTCAGACGTTCTAGCTCCTCCTTATCTTCATGACGGAAGATGATATAAAAATATTTGTCAACTAGATCGCGATTTCCTGTCTGCATCTGAATATATTTCTTTTCATCTTCTATCAGCTCAAAACGAAGGCGATCACTATCATTGCTTAATTCCATTTTCTTTTGCAAATCAGAAAGCTGATGGAGATAGGTATTGATATCTGATCCAGTTTCTGAACTAAATATCTGATAGTTGGTAAACTTTCTGTTATTTACGAATGTTTCCAGAACATTGATATATTTTGTCTGTTCCTTTTCCCTGACTCCAAAGATGTTTAAGGGACTGACAGCTATAGCTCCTATATATTCCTTAGTATCGGCCAGCTGTATGGTCTCATTTTCTTCATCTATCAGCAGATTCATGAAATCCCTGCTGGTTTCATTTTGCTTTCTCCTCTTGGGTTTGATCTTAATATCAGGTATCTTCAATTTATTCTTCAATTTACACATCCAATCTCTGCTGTCTGCCGATGACTTTTTTCAGTTCAGGAATATTGTCATTATCAGCTTTTTTATGTTCCATGTCCTGATTGCTCTTCATCATATCCTTTAGCTTTCCATCATATTGAAACAAATCAATAATAAACTGATTATTCTGCATGATTCTTCGCTGAAGCTCCTCGCATTCATCTGTATTTCCTGTTTCAGCAACAGCAATCAGTCTTCTCTTCATTGCCAGATTGCATGCCATAAGCTCCTGAATCAATGTTGGCGTGACATCTTCTTCAGCCAGCTCAACATCAACAATCAGAGGCGGTTCTCCATTCCTTCTTTTTTTCGGTTTTCTTTGCAGATACATGCAGACTATTACTGCTGTCATGACTGCAAGAGAGAGTATCTGTACAAGCATTTCCATCATTTCTTCACCTTCCCTTTTTCTTTATTTCTTGTATCCTGAAAATAAAGCTTCTGTACAAAAATATACCTTACTGCTTTGACCAGAATATCAAGAAATCTCTGCTGCGTTGTTGGCACTTCGAGAAGAAGTGCACCTATAAATATAATGGCTGAAACCGTCCATTGATAAGCAAGTCCTTTATCATAAAGCTGTATTGTATAAAAAAAGACTGCACCGACGACAGCCATGAATAATACTTCCTTTAATGAAAATCCAAGAAGAAAATTATCCTTGATCATTTTCTTCTTAGGAATAAAATATATTTCCTTTTCCTCTATTTGAACCTCCTTTCCTTGCTGTTTCTGCTTTTGTTCAGCCTTCCGGTTGTATTGATCTTTCCAAAACCATTTTCAGAGCTTCTGCTCTCTTTCCCATCTCTGGAGAATGAACCCGTCTGTCCAGTCATTCTTTCACTCATGCCTTCCTTAGATTCCGATGAATAATCGGTATCTTTCATTTTCTGTCCTGATGAATGTATCGTGCGTTCACGAGAAGAAACATCCTTTGAAGTTAACGGACTATCTTTAGAAAACGCTGCTTTCAGATCTGCTTCCTTCTTGCTTTGCCTAAACTGAGAACCCAATCCTCCAGTTCCTCTGGAAACCTTATCCTTTACAGCATGATAGGCATCACTGCCCAGAATAGTCGCTGCTCCGCCAATGCCTCCGCCATACTTCATAGCCTCTTTGACATGGGAAGCACTTCGGTTGATGGAATCTTTCATTCCACCTGCATGAGAAACAGCTGTTCCACTCATTCGAGCAATGTTATTCGGAGCATGAGTCAGCATGGAAACACCGCTTTTCGCCATGTTTCCAATAGCGCCTGCTCCTCCAGCTACTACTTTTGCTGTTGAGATTGCACTGCTGGTCATGATCAAAGAGGACTGAAGACTTGACAGACCTTCCATGATACCAGCATTATATCCGCCTATCATTGCAGCGACCTTATTTGGGATAGCTATGATTACAAGAAGAAGTGCAATCGTAAACAGCAGCTTTGCAAGTCCGGATGCCTCTGTTCCTAGTTCAGCAATCAGCTTGAACATGAATAGAAACAGGAATATCTGTACTGTATTCATCAGAAACGGTCCAATGATGTTATTTTTCCAGACAGTAAACGCTGATGAGTTCTCTTTATTAGTCAACGATAACGCACAAAGAGGCGTTATGATCTTAAAGAAAGCTAGCGATACTTGACGACTTGCCATCTGCAGTCCAATAAAGAAAATGATTATCCACATGACAAGCCCAACAAACATCGGCATGATAAAGTCAAATTCATAGATGTAGTTTTCTTCATCATCTCTTACATTGATATCAAAGTCTTCTCCTGTAAAATCATCAATGAATGTCTGAGCCTCTTCCTCTTCCATTCCCGTCGTTGCCACTAGCATTGTCACTGCAAATCCTTCTCCGGCATCCTCTCCACTGGCTGATGATTCTCCTGAAATCACATCACCGGCAAGTATAGCCTTGTTGATCTGCGTTACGCCATCTCCTATGGTCGTTAATAATGGAGGCGTGGCAAGAAGGATGACAACAATCTGAAAGACCGCAAAGATCTTATGTCCCCACTTTTCAATATCATTCGATATAACCAGCCATATCCATTCATAGACAAGCTTCAGCGGAAGTATGACGAGCGCAATTGTCATACAGGTTGAATAGCAGCTCGTCACAAAGCTCAGGTCAATGAATGAAAAACCTGATATTTCCGTCAGAATGATATCTACGATATCAATGATCCAGCCTAGAATCGCACCCAGCGGTCCGAAAAGAATAGATCGAATCGTATCGCTGATTGTCTGTATAATTCCATCAAACATACACTAGCTAGACGAATGATTTCAGCCAGTTGATGACATCCGGTGCGAGATAAACTGCAAGAAGAATGGCACCAATCATTCTTATCCTTCTTAAATATTTCTGCTGATTCTGTTCATCACTGACCTGTGAAATAACCAGATAGCCAACAATCATACATATCGCAATAGGTAATGCCAGCTGCTGAGCATATCCCAGCAACGCATTGACAATATTGGTAATGACACTAACAACTCTTTCCAAGCATTCCTCCTCCTTTTGCTCTTATATCTGCCTGTCCTGCGTTCTTTGATGAATAGTTCCCTCGCGAAGAGAAAACTGCAGGACAGTCATCTGCTTTTTATTGACAACAGCCTCAATGCTGTAATACTTTCTATCGATGCGGTACTGTTCCTTTTTAATCTCTCGTCCGATATCCTTGAGTGCTTCTGCATTATCCTGGTTGGATTTTAGATAGCTGATGACCTCACTGTAATCACGAAGTATCGTTCCGGCAATCATAAGTTTCTCAAACACATGAGTGAGCATCTGATTCTTCTCATCTTTTGTACCTTTTCTATATTTCAAGGCATCAAACTCAAGCATCGTGGACAGTTCCTTATTCAATGTTCCTGCATTCCTTCTTAAAGCTTCAATTTCTTCATCAAGAAAAGATGCAGCAGAAGCATCCATAATGTCAATCATCATATCTTCATGATGGTGCTTCATATAGGATTCTATCTGCCCGCTCACAGATGAATAAGGTTCAAGAAGAATACGATCAATATGGCCTTCAAGCCTTGCTGCTTCCTTTTCATCCATATAGGAAGGATTTATTTTCAGGAGCTTTACAATCTCATTTCGTATTTCTTCCCTTTCATTTCTTTGAATCTCACTGTGCTTCACATCAGCCTCCTCATCTTTCTGTCAACCTTTTTTATAAGCTGCAAAGAATATATGTTTCGCTTATATTCAGCATCCAGTTCATTGGTTCTTTCCTCAGGTGTCAGCTTGTGATAGAAATGAAGCTTATCCATCAGAAAGCTCTCCAGCATATGGAAAACACTTTGATAGCGTTCCGCCTTATGCTTGACCTTTGTCTGCTGGAAGATAATTTTATCGTCAATGCTCAGACTCACAATCAGGTTGTTCTTCCCGGCAAAATTACTGTTGGCGATAAATCGTTCTACTTTTTCCCATTCCCTATCAATTTTCTTTTTACCATTTCTATTTACTATGACGTTCACTTTACATAAATTGAGATAGTTGTTATCGACAGATAACTCAACTTTCATGTTCACCTACTTTCTTAATAGAATACAACTTCATATCCAACATACTCCTGTCGATCATTTCTGATTGGATTGCAGTTATATCCATTTGCTTTATGTTCCTTTATCATCTGCTGGGCATAAGTAACAGCTGCCTGATAGCAGCTCTCATACTCATACCCATCACTGAAAAGAAATCTTCTGTTTTCTGCTGTCAGATGTATTTCTGTTTTTGTCGGTTTGGAACTCTCCTGTTTATTTTGATCGTTATGAGAAAAACCGGCGCTATCATCAGAATGTCCAGAACTGGTTTGAGCTGGTCTGGAAACTGATTCTGTTTCTGACGTTATCTTATCCTGTTGCTTTGATTCCTCTCTAACGATAATTGTGTATTCCTTTCTTGCTTCATTGTCCTCTTCATCTTTTGCGATTGCTGCAACATGATATGTTCCGCTCTCGGATAGATTCATTTCTCCTTCCAGTATCACTGAAAAGGAACTGTACTCATCCTTAACTTTCATCATTTCAATCAGATCATCCTTAGAGATGCCTGCCTGAACTGTCAGTTCATTCTTTTCTTCCTGAAAGACAGGAGGTGAAGCATCAACAATTTCAACTGTCAGTTCAATTTCATGGTTATTGTAAATATACTGTATTGTCTTTGAACCTAGCCTTGATGTATCAATAAGAGGACAGATGACCGTATCCTCACCCGAAATGATACGGTCACCATCCAGGTTAAACTGAGTTATCTTCTGTCCATTAACGGTTTTGACCAGTCCGGCAGAATTGAAGACAGAACCTGCTGGAATGGTTAAGTCCTCAACAAATTCTATTTCTTCATCTTTTGTAGCACATCCAGTCAGCAGCATCAAAACAGAGACAATGATTAGCTTACTTCTTTCGACCATTTCTTTTTCTGATCTTCAATGTAGCCAGTACAATGACACCAGATACAGCCGCAGCACTTACCCATAGAATGATATTGCTTGTATCTCCTGTCTGTACAGACTCACCTTTTGCCGGAAGCAGGACATTCGTCATTGTTACATGATATTCATTATCCTTTGAATCTCCAGTCAGCTCTATTCTGATGACTTCCTCGCTTAATGCATAGCCTTCCAACGCTTTTGTTTCCTTGCAGAAATAAATTCCATTAGGCATATCTTCAAAGCGAGCAATTCCATCTTTATCACTGACTGCTGTAGCAATCACATTCATATCTCGATCGTAGAGAGTGAATTCTACATCTGGCAATGGATCTTTGGAAATCTTGTCAATCTTGCTGATGACAATATCCGTTCTCTTGAGCATATTGACAATTTCCTTTCCTTCATTGATTGCGATATTCAATTCAGGAACATCCTTGCCTTCATATGTGATTTCAAAATCAAAGCTTTCTTCACTAACAATGTAATTATCATCCGTTGCCATTTCGACGATATGATATGAACCAATTGGAAGTTCAGGTACATCCATGAGATGTCCATTTTCATCAATACCACATACTGCAATCAGTGTATTTTCAGCAATTCCAATTTCATCAGCATAATCCATGATATCTTCTGATGCATAGATTCCAAAGGCAACTTTCTTATAGGCTTCCTTATAATCATCCGCATAATATGGATGTTCTTCCATTATTTTCTGAAGTTCCAGATTGACCTTGGCTCTTGTATTTTCAAGTTCGCTTTCAATAATCTGAAGTTCGTTTTTCTGATTGTCCTCAATCTCAAAATAATGCCTTTCCATATCCTGTACAAATGGTTCAGGAACAACACGTTCAACATAGTAATATTTACCTACAGGAAGTTCCTTGCTTTCAACAGGCTCAACCCCACTCGTTAATGATTCAATCAGTTCATCCTTTTCATAATAGACGATATCATTGGCTAGCTTAATTTCTTCAGCTGCATAGATATCAATTTCAGCATTGGAGATGATTTTCTTTTCAAATACAGGTTTTTTCGCTATACCAAATTCAGTTTCCACTTCTTCAGTGCCTGTAAAGACTTCACCTGTCTTTAGCCATTTCAGTTTTCCCATGACCATTTCATCTATCATCTCGACTTTCTGGACAACACCAGTATCTGTTACGGTAAATTCAACTGTCTGGCTGATTGCAAAGCCATAAGGAGAGCTTGTTTCAATCAATTCATAGGTTTTTCCAGGTTCAAGTCCTTTAACAATATGCGGTTCATTCGTAGAAATCCATGTTTCAAAGACCGTTCCATCTTTTTCCTTTAATGTCAGATGAGCTCCTGAAAGTTCTTCTCCTGTTGTTGCATCTTTTTTGGAAATTTCCATCTTTGTGATTTCATTTTCAAAGTATGCAGTAAGCTTTATTACTTCAACATCCTGACCTTGATATGTACAGTCTGCTTCATATACCGCATCTGTGGAAACATAACCAATTGGTGGTTGAATTTCCCTGATTTCAAATTTACATAATGGCAAGTCTGCCTTAAAAACAGCTTTTCCTTCCTTGTCTGTCAATGCAGTTTCAATCAGCTGTCCTTCCTCTACCAGAAGCTTTTCACTTCCAGCAGCATATATATTTTCTTTAGCGTATAATCCAAATTTAGCACCGCTTAATAGCTGTGCTGTATCCTTGTCTTTCTTGATGACACTGATTTCAGCTTTCTGGCGTTCGTTGATATATTCTGTTTCTTCAAATACAACAGGTGTGTACTGATCGGCATACTTTAATTCAATTTCTTTTATTTCCTTATTCAATACAAACCCTTCACCTGCAGCAGATTCTTCAACAGTATATTTACCAAGAGGAAGTTCTATGGTTTGTGCTTCCCCACTGGAAGTTGTCAGTTCAGCAACAGTTTCACCTTTTTCGAATATGATGTCCCCCTGCTGATCTGCACTTAAAATATCTTCAGCTGCTTTTACAGTAAAAGAAGCTCCATCAATCGGTCCGTTTTCATAGATAAACTGGATATTTCCATCATCATCCTTGCTTACATCTGTAAGGTGTTCTCCAGTCTTGATTACAGAAATCTTTCCTTTTGCGGAAACATCCTTCATTGAAACACGAATAATCGGCGTTTTTCCATCTTCAGCCATCTCATAAGCAGTTCTGTTGGTAACAGTAAATTTCACTGGTTCGTCATTAAGAATGTATCCATACGGTGCTTCTATCTCTACCAGTTCATATTCGCCAGCTTCCAATACATCTGCTGTCATCACAGTACCAGTTTCATCTGTTGTATATGTATCTACATAATGAGGCAATGGAAACCATACCCAATGCCCTACATATTCACCTGTTTCAACATTGCGAATCCTGAATGAAGCATCTGAAAGCAACACTGTTTTTCCTGTTTCTTCATCAACCTTGACTGCTTTTATCAAGGCTTTGAAGGAAGCGTCATTCATGACACGCCATACCTGCGGTTCCCTGCTGTCTTCCGTAATATCGATAAAGAAATCAGCAACAGGCATCAGATTTTCAGGAACTTTTGATTCCCTTGCCTGATAGCGTCCGTATGGGAGTTCAATAGACAAAGCATAGCCATTTTCATCTGTTGTCAGAATATCATAAACCTTTGCTTTATCCCATCCGTTCTTTTCAACATCGGATGCCAGCTTGACTGTAAATTCTGCTTCCGGTACCTTTGAAGCTTCTCCTGTTTCATCAGTTGAAATCTTGATGATCTGGAAAGCCTGCTTCTTTACCTGTTCCTTAGATACCTGAGAGCGGGTAATCACTGAAACAGTCTGATTTTCATAAGTACAGCGAATATCATAGACATTTTCATCAAGCAGATACCCCAAACTAGGCGTCTTTTCTCTCAACTGATAATTTCCTAATGGAAGTCCGGTAATATCATCCATAGCACCAGAGGCATCTGTTTCTCTTGTAGCGACTATATCACCTTTTGTGTAGTATTTTTTAGTCTTTGCCTTATTGTAGATATCCTCACCGGCAACAAGCTCATAGACAGCCCCTTCAAGGGTTGCATCTCCCTGTGCAGTTGCACCTGTTTCCTTATCTTCCTTTTTCAGTTTGATGGTAGCTGTCGGTTCAGCATTTGTCTGTTCTGCTGTACCAGTAATCAATTCTGTGTATTGATCCTTATAGCTTAAGGAAACAGTGATTGGCTTGCTATCAAGAAGATAGCCATCTGCTGCCTGTACTTCAGTCAATGTATAAGTTCCAAGCTTTAGGCCATCAATAACAAGCTTTCCTTCTGAATTGGTTTTAACAGTTTCATCAAATCCATTTGGACCCGTTACACGATAAGTCGTTCCTGGAATGACTGAACTCTTGTCAGCATTATATTTTGTCAGTACGATCTTTCCGCTTGGTTCTTTATTTGTCTGTTCGACGGAACCAACAATAACACTTGTATGCTGATCTTTGTATGACAGCGTAATGCTTACAGGTTCCTTATTTAGAAGGAATCCATTTGCCGCCTGAACTTCAGTAAATGTATATGTTCCTAACTTCAATCCTGTCAAATGAATACGGCCGTTCTTATCTGTCGTATGGTCTGCCTCATATCCTGTATCGCTTGTTACGTGATATTTCGTTCCAGGAATAGTAGAAGATTTATCTTCATTGTACTTGGTTAGCGTAATTTCTCCTGTCGGCTGCTTGTTGACAAAACTGTACACATGATCTGATGGATCATCGCCAGCCTTTACAGTAATCGTTCTTACTGTATCGTCAATGAGAAAGCCTTCCGGACTGTAAGTTTCTTGTATTTTATATTGTCCGTTTGCAACATCCTTTAAAATGATTTTCCCATTTTTTCCTGTAGTTCTTGTCGTTGATGAACCATCAGGCATTGTTATTTTAAACTTTGCACCGGACAATGCATTTCCATCTTCATCAGTTTTAAGGATTGTAAATCCACCTAGGTCTTCTACCATCTTAATGACTGTCAGAACCTGATAAATTTCTCCATCTTTGTCAATCAAATAATCTGCATCTGTTACCTGAACCTTATCACCTATGGCATGGATATATTCATCATCACCATAATAAATGGCGACATGCTCTGCGATTCCATGATTTCCAAAGAAAACAAGATCTCCAGGTTTCCATTGCGATTTATCTGTCTTGCTCAGTTGCTGGCCTGATTTAATCAGCTGCTGACGCTGAGCTTCTGCTGTTCTTTCAAGAGTGAAGCCTATCGAGTGCTGAAATACATATTTTGTAAATCCCGAACAGTCAAAGCTGTCTGGTCCATTGCCTCCATAGACATACGGCTTGCCCTCATGCTTTTCAGCTTCTTTGATAATGGCAGCCCTGTCCGGATTTGAAAGATCTTTTGCCATGACATTCATTGGTACAGCATTGACAAAAGTCATCAGAACAGTAATCATTACCAGCAATAATCGTTTGATCTTATCTCTCATTTTTCCTCTTTCCTTTCTTTTGTTTTCCTTCATATAGTGATCAATGATTTATGCATTGAAAAAGGGGCAAATGCCCCTAAGTATACCTTACCTTATAATAATTAATCATTACCTCCTCGCTTCTCGTTCTAAAGCTCTTGACTTAATAAATTTTTCCATTTTGACAGGATGATAATCCCTTTCGATGCAGTCATATACATATCGATCATATGCTTCATCTATCTGTTGCGCTTCCTCTTTTGTACAATGAAGACGTTTTGTAAGTAGACTTATATATTCCTCTTCAGAAACTTCAATTGTTTCTATGCCAAATAAATCTTCATCATGAATAAAGCACTGGAAGGGATATGTTTCTGTCTTGGATGGATAAACCTTTCGCTTACATCGATAACAGACTCTGACCATTTTCATGGACCTACCTCTCGTTTCTCCATATTAGTTTTTCAGTCTTTTTCAGATAATCTTTATATTCATTGACCATATTGCCTATTTCTTCCATTCTGGAATCATCTATTTCCAGCCATTCCTGATATAGCGATTCCAAAAGACACGTTTCTTTTAAAAACAGATGCATTTCTGGTACTGAAAATGAAGTCTGATAGATATATTCAGCAATATCATATAAAGCAGAAATCTTATACGCTTCTCTAAAAACTTCATCAGGTCCTTTTTTCAGAATCTCTTCCTTGTAATCCTCATACTCTTTTGAAATCTTTTCATCTAGTTTCTGTTTCAGTTGTTCCTTGCTATTCTTTATTTTCATTCTCCTTTTCAAGCAAAAAAGACTCATCACGAGTCTTTTAAATCTTATTTTATTGTTGAAAATTCATTGATACAAATACCTGTCCATCAGCATAGCGAACACCGATTGCAAAATAGCGATTGTAATCAGCCACTATTGATTCTTTGTGTCCAGATGAAGCTAAAAAACTATCCAAGACCGCCTGCGGAGACCAGCCTAGCGTACCTCCAAAAACATTCTCACCGCCTGAGATAATACCATATGTATTCTCTACCCATAGAAAATCTGCTGTTTTACCATCAGGTCGTGTATGACTGGCATAGCCCATATCGGCCATATCCTGTGCACGCTGATTTGCCAGACTTTGAATCACAGCATTAGTTCCCAGTGCAGAAAGCCCATTAGCTGTTCGATAGTTATTCACAAGAGCAAATAACTGATTGGCAAATTCCGTTTCTGAAATCTGTGACTGTGAAGGCATCTGTTCTTGCTGTGAATCAGATGAACTCTCTTCTTTTTGTGTCTGGCTGTCATTGCTGTTTTGTGATGAACTCTGAGTGTTTTCATTCTTTGCAATATTTTGTGATGACTGACTGGAAGCTTTGCTTTCAGTAGCTTCAGTTATCTTCTCTTGGGTTCTGCTATCGTCAGCAGTCTGATCATTGTCTGCTTCATCCTCTTGTTTAGATGATTTCTCTTCGGTTTCCTGCTGTTCCTGTGGTTCTTCAGTTTTCTTCTCTAGAACAGTTATACTTGTGGAGAATTCCTTTTGTTCATCCTTAAGCATTGCAATAATCTTAACTGTCTGCGTTCCCACATTCTCTGCTTTATCTTCAGGAATGTCAATCTTATCTGCATTTGTTTCCTTTATCAGCATTTTTTCCGTTAAAACAGTTCCTTCTTCAACCTGTATATCAGAATTGAAGACAACTCGAATGTCATCTGTTTCCTGATGAGAAAACAAAACATACATCAGAAGACATGCAAAACCAACTGAAATAACCATAATACCTGTAATTGTTTTTTGTGTTCTTTCCATAAAGTTTTCCACATAGTTATCACCTCATGACTATCTTGTCATGTTCGTTCTATATTGTCAGCAAAATATATTCATATATTTCTAATTTCAGATTTCTTTGATATTTCCGGCGGGTGTTATCTTAAGCAAGGTCATATTCAGACGTTTTTTTGCTATATCAGATATCTCCTTCCAGCTACTATCCATATTTGCATCCGTCTTTAATGCAAGTGAATATTTTTCAATAGAATCATCATAATATGACAATAACTTCATTACCTTAGAAGAAAAACTTGCTTTTGGCCCTCTCTTGTGTTCGTCCAGCAGAATCAGCCACTTTCCATAGGCACCGTCAGCTAAGATCATATTGTCTTTTTTCTCATATGCAATGCCGGATTCACTGAGATACTCTTCAACAGACTCCTCAACATTTACTGTTTTCTTTTTTGCTCTGATCTTTTCTACAGAATTCTTGGAACCTTTTGGACGTCCTCTACGTTTCTCCATGACCTCAGCTTCATCTCTTTCTGCCACAAAATAACGGATAGTCAATGCAACCCCATACCCGCTTTTAGTGTTAGCTTCAGAAATGACCTGATCATTACTCTGCTTCATTTTCCTCATTGCCATACAGCAGCTAGGAAGCGTTGGCTTCTTAGACATCATTTTATGAAGTTCTCCTGCATTGATATCAACATACTCTTTTCCTTCAGCCTTGGCTTCTTCAATCATCTGTGAAATTTTCTTGACATAATCTTCTATTTTTACGCTCTCTTTCATTGTTATACTCCTTAATTTTCTTAAAATAAATGCTTTATATAGTTAGATTATATATCATATGCTTTCTTTTTTCATTATTTCTATATCGAATCTTCAGTTTTTTCAAATAGAACTGCATGGATTCCTCTGGAATATCAGGCTGTGCTAATTCTCTCATTTCTTCAGGAGATATTCCAAAGGATGCAATCTCTCTTAAGCAGCGCATTTGTTCTACCGACAATCGTGGATCACATATAAACTGCATGATGCTATAAGGGATATGTTTTTCAAAACCCATACGTATCTGCTCCATCTGTTTTTCACTGAAACATGGATTAGCATAAAGCTTAACATAACGCAATGGGAGTTCTGCGCCTTTTCGAATTTCTATAATCTGCTGACTTGTGAGATTGTCATTTAAAACAAGGGGAAGAATCTTAGTTCCTCTCTGCTTGAAATAGATGAAACGAATCTGCTGCATGACATCAAGACTCTTTTCAGGTTTCAGATATGTAGCAACTTCCTCTACTGATAGTCCGCACATGATTCCATAATATCCCTGCATGATCTGATCACATGATAACTCCTTATTCGCTAGCAGTGACAGTTCATCATCATTCATACCCGCATCAATACCACGTTCAATAATTTCTTTCTGGTCCTCACTTAACTGTCTGTCACTCATGATATGAATCAATCGAACTGTCCTTTTAGGAATCCTCATAGTCTTTCACCCCTGTTTCTGTCTTTTCTGCTTCTTTCCCTTTCTATTGCCTTTTGGCCTTCTTTTTTAAGCTCATCAACTAAACTATAAAATCTGTCATTTTCAATTGAAGGGCGAAAGGTTACTGACTCATAATCAATCCATTTATCACCATCATGAATCAATGTCCAGTACTCGTCACCTCCATTGACCTGCTGAATGAAAGCCATATTCTTATACACAAATCCATCTCTAATTGCCCAGCTGACATCACTGATAGCATTCATTAAATCCATTCTTCTTTCACATCTGCGAAAATGATATCCGTACTCCTCTTCACTCAAGTCATCATCCTCAAATGGAATTCCACCCTTTTTCAGCCATAGGTTTTCCTGACATTTCTTTATCAGCTCTTCTGTTTCATTAGGCAAAAGATCACTTAGATAATCTTTCGTCTGTTCATATCCCATTACTCTGTCAAATGAAATGCAGGAAGAAGCATCATCCATTAAAATCAAAGCCAGCTCTTTATCCAATCTTTCCAGATGATTGGATTCGTTAAGATAATAGAAATCGTGAACATGTTCTGAGTCATAGTTTTCAAGAAACATCTTGAGTTCTCTAACTCCATTTTTAGAAATATGCTGAGTATATTCATTAAGCTCCTCTTGATTCAATATCTCATTTCTTAGTTCATTGACATCTCTTATTTTCACTGATTCTATAAATTCAACCATCTGACAAATTCCTTCAGATTCATTTTGCATAATATTCAGCTTTATATCCTGTATCTGTTCATAATAATGTCTTAGCATTTCCTTAGGCATATAATCCTGATTTATGTTTTCCAATATCTTCTCTATGCTTTCTCTGGATTCCTTGCACATAATCTGCTAATATTTGAAATCTACACAAATACTGTTTTCATGACTGCCATACTCATCACAGAATTGATAATCTATCCAGAATCCTCTCATAGCTGAAATAATAGGCAGTTCTTGATTACGAAGATCTTCAATATAGTCTAATAATTCTTCATATCTTATAGGTGCATCAAATGACATGAATATCTTATCATTTTCAATGTCCATTTCATCAAGGACTCTAAAATGAACAGATTGTAGATAAGGCAGCAATTTATCGTCCAGATTTCTAATGACAGCAGCCTCTAATAATTTAAGATTATTCCACTTCTTTCTCTGTTTTTCTGAAAGATTATTAATCTTATGCAAAAGTTCATCATACTCCATATAACCATCAATCTGCATTTTAATCCAGAACTGGGTATCTTTAAGTTCTTCCTCAGAAAAAGATTCAAAAACATCAAACATAAAATGAGGATAAAGTCCATAATGCTCCCACAATTCTGCAAGAAGCATTATTTTATCTTCTGACATCAGATAATCCATGTATAGTTTCTGCTTGTCTTCCGGAAGACCGGAATACTTTATCTTTTCGATTGCTTTATCAGAATAAAAATTATTTTCTATGATTTCCTCCTCTTTCAATATCTAGCGACTCAATAAAATTCTTTTTCAGAAAAGGAATACTCTCTTTCCTTTCAGAAAGGCTGACATTGATGATACTTAGTCCACCAACATCATAACTAATATCCGAATAACCGAATATCTTCGCGTTTCCATTAATCAGACAACGGCCATGAATAAAGGCATGTTCCTTGATGATTGCCTTATCCCTGACTGTAACAAATTCTTCTATACGACTATGACCGCCTATGATAGCTGAACCATTGACTTCACATCTGCCCCTGAGTTCTGCCTTGCCATACAGATAAGCATTACCGCCAATAATGCACCTGTCGTAGAGCTGAACATCACCAGTTACAGTTGCGTTCTCTATGACTCTGCAATGATCCTGAACGATTACATTGCCTTCAACGATGGCATTGTCTTCAATAACAGATTCTCCGCCAATCAGAGCGTTTTCTCTTACAATCGCACAGCCAATAACCTTGCTGTATCCACTAATCTCAGCATCATCTGAAATCATGCTGCTCCCTTTAACAAAAGCATTTTCCAGCACTTTTGCCTGTCCGAATATTTTTGCATTGTCATCAACCCAACATCTGTCATCCTGAGATAGATTATGATAGCCACAGACATATCCGCCAACCGTTCCTTTTTTTATAATGCGCTCAATAGATTCAAACGTTCTTTCTGCTATGATTCTATATAAGACAACACCATGTTCCATATCCATGATTGTCTGTTCACTCAATCTATATTTAGGGCCATTATTCATCCATCTCTTCACCATCCTCCATATACCATCGTGAAGGTCGTCTGATCTTTTCAGATGCCTTACGACGATACCACGATATGATCGTATTATAATGTGATTTATATTTACGACCGGTAGAACCTAGATGATAAGACAAATCATTGATCAGAATCATACCATCCCTGAATCCGCATTTCTTTATGATGCTTTCATATTCATCTTCACTTAGATAGACATTCTTCAGATTTCCATAAACACCGAAGCGTTCTTCTCCCTTATTTTTAGATAGACTATTTTTATACTTCGTGTCCGCTGGATGTGTTTCTTCGTTCTGGCTGCTTTCCAGTTCGTCTGAATTAGAATGGTCCACCTTCTTTTTTAGATATCTGTATCCATCGCAAAGTTCCAAATTCAAATAAATCTTTCTGCATTTGACATGGCTGCCTTTTCGGATATATTCAACATCAACATATCCTTTTTCCTCAAGCTGGTGTATCCATTTGGATACGCTGCTTATAGAAACTTCAAATGTTTGAGCAAAATACTGATTATTGGCATAGCAATACCCCTTCTGCTTAGATAATGCTGCAATTTCAGAAAATAAAAGTCGGCAGCTTGATGATAGCTCATTATCGTATCGAACGATATCTGCAAAAATGGAATATGTACGTTTTTTATCCTTCATTGACTCTTCCTTTTTTCATTGGAATTTCAGGCGTAAAGGTACGGTCAGCTATTTTTCTGTCTGCTGCTTCTTTTGTCTGAATCTTCTGCTGGGATAGCTGGTAGGTTTCCCTGATGCTTTCCATATCTAATCCATAGCTTTCCTGAATCAGATGAAAGAAATGAGATCTGTCCAGAACATCTCTTTCCTGATGAATAAAATCATCCATCATTTCCATGATCAGTTCTTTCTGTCTGCGAAAGCTCATGGCAGGATCATAACAGTAAGATGCAGCAAATTCGTAGCCATATATATAATTGGCAAGAATCCTATCCATTTCTGCTTTCTGCGTTCTTAGCATATCATCGGGATCTTTCCCATCAGGCAGAACCACAAAAGAAGCATCCAGTCCTTCCTTGACGCACTGTCTGTATATAGAAAACATCGCTCTCTGTCCGGCCCCATCACCGTCAAGAACAATAACAACATTTCGTTTGATCTGCTTGAGATATTCAATCTGTTCATGAGTCATTGCTGTTCCCATGATAGCCACAGTATTTGGATACCCATTTGCATCCATTGCAATGGCATCCATATAGCCTTCCACAACATAGATATCCTTTTTGCTCCTTGATTCATGAACTGCATTGTAGTGATTAAAAAGAATCCTGCCTTTATGGAATAAATCAGTGGTAGATGGGTTGATATATTTTGCATCCAGTTTTGTTTCATACTGCCCTTTTCTTCCGGCAAATCCTATCAGATAATGGAAACGATCATATATAGGAATCGTAATTCTATGTTCATAGGGACTGTAAATCCCAAAGTCATTTATGCGAAAGAAATCATTTTCAGAAATCTCCTCTCTTGTAAACCCGCATTTCTGCTGAAGAAAGCGAATAACAAGCTGGACATCATGCATATAGCCTAGTCCGAATCTCTTCTGAGCTTCATCACTGATTCCACGATTGGTCAGATACTCATAGCTGCCTTCAGCATTTGCAGTCTTAATATTGTAGGATAAGTATTCCTGTATGATTTCATTCATCTTGATCTGACGTCGCTGTTTCTCATTATAAGGATTATAGGTGAATTCCTGTGTTATCTTCATCTTCAGATCATTGCTTAGTCCTCCAAGCTCAACCACCTTATTAAAGGCTTCCTTAAAGCCACAGTTTTCCATCTTCATCACAAATGTGATGACATTTCCTCCTGCCCCGCAGACAAAGCATTTGAACAGCTTCTTTTCTCTGTTAACGGTTAGTGAAGGATTCGTGTCATCATGAAAGGGACATATACCCACATAGTTTCTTCCTGATTTTTTCAGATCTATATAATTTGAAATGACATCAACGATATCGACCTGATCAACAACCGTCTTAATGACATTTTCTTCCAATCTTCCTCCTTTGTTTAGAACAGCTGATTAAATATAGCCATCAGCACATTGACAACAATGGAATTTCCCGCCTGACGATACATCTGATGTCTGCTGACACCTGCTGATATGACCTTTTCTACATCTTCATCCGTAAATCCCATCAGTCGATAGGCTTCCTTGACAGTCAGCCTTCTAACTAGCTGATCTCCTATTCTTGCCCTATCACCTATATCTTCATCAGGATATTGAGATGAATCTACCAGGTAATAACCTGTATAACCGCATGTCAGGGTTGCAGAGATTCCTCTGCTGTCAAAAATGCGATTGGTCTGTGACACTCTTTTTCCATGAATATTCTTTCCATTGATGCATTTCATGAAATTAAATCTTTGATGTTCTATATTCTGCGGAACATAACAATCGGGCAGCTTCATTGTTTCATCATGTACGGAAATCATCTTCAGCATATCCTTATGACTGATAAAATCAGATTTATCTGCCTTATTTTCCATCACATCCTGAAGTGAAATCGTCAAAGGAACTGGCATAGGAAAATCATAATGATAGGCTCCATAGATCGATATCATGAAGCATCTTTCTCTATGCTGAGGTACTCCAAAGTCCGAAGCATCCAGAATCTTATAATATGACTGATATCCAAGTTCCTCCAGTTTCGCATACCATTTTCTGAAATTCTTCAAATTCCTTGTTCCTATGACTTCCGGAACATTCTCCATCATAAGAATCTTAGGAAGTCGATTCATTGCATATCCTTCCTCTAGAATTCGTTCAATTTCCCAGAGAAGTCCAGAACGTGTATGAGATTCCTTATCCATTCCTCTCATGGCTCCGGCTCTACTTAGATCCTGGCATGGAAATGAATAAGTCAGAAAATCAATTTCAGGCAGATCACTCATGTGTATCTTTGAAATATTTCCATAGTTCTTGGATAAGACATTTGCCAGATAATATCTTTTGACTTTATCTATACCTGTTTTTTCTGTAATCGTATGCCTTTGATTTTTGAAGTCATATCCGACATCCAGCTTCTGCAGATAAGCTACCATTTCTTCCTTTTCAGGAAATGAATAGCTTTGCATGATTCTATTAAGGTCACAGTGAATAGCAGCATATGCCAATATGGCATCCTTATCGATTTCACTTATTCCTGTGACTTCATGATTTATTTGAAGATTTTCAAATCCCTTTGCCTGAGCACCAATACCTGCAAAGGTTTCAAAGACTCTGATTGTTTTTTCTTTCGGCCATTTGAATGTAGGAAGCAATAGCTCATACAGGTTCAAATGCACCTGATTTCCTAAACAGCATTCACGCTGCCAATCTTCTGAAGCCTGTTGAACGCTTCCCTATATGGAATGTGAAGCGTGATGCCTTCTTTATTTTCCAGAACGACAATCATCTCTTTGCTGCTTAGCTCATAGCCAGCAACGACTACGTCCATTAAACGTCCCTCAACCTGCAGTTTCATTCTGCTCTTGATAGGATAAGGTATTTCAATCAGTTCATCACTGATTAGACTGCGTTCGTATTGAGCAAGCTGTTCGATAGCCTCTGTCAGCACTTTTGCAATGACAGGAGAAAGCATATCAAAACCCACTTCCTTTTTGACTAGAACGATTTCACCATTTGGCTTTTCCGCAGTCAATCGTTTAACTTTCAATATTCCTCTTTTCTTCTATTTTCTTGAATCTTTCTATGGCAATTTCCGGAATTGGATTATCCATCAGTATAGATAATACCTGTTCCTGATCAGCACCATTTGATAATGCTGTTCTTGCCAGTCGCATCAGATATGGATGATATTCTGATTTAGCAAACAAAAAAAGCTGACTGTATGATAACCCTGTTGACAAACCTTTGGAAATTTCAAATACCTGCAAGTGAGAAAATTGATTTTCCTCCATCATTCTTTTAATAGAATCTCTGCAATAATCTTCATATTTCTGATATTTTGGCATCTGATGATTTCTAGATAAGGCTGCCTGATAGATTTCATGACCTTCTCTAGTCATGCTTTCTCCACATTCAATCAGCTCACGCGTAAACCTAAATATTTCATCCATATCATTGCTAAGCTTATAGCCTCTGTTTGACTTGATGATCAGCATATCAGTACAGTTTTCCTTATATAGAAGCCTGCACTCTCGGATAAGCTCCCTTAGTCTTCTGGGCTTGTAATTTCGGTTGAACTTTTCCTTTAATGTTTTCTGCAATTCGCTCATCACAATCCATTCATCATGTGACAAGCTGTCAAAGATTTCATCCTGCAGTTTGTTCAACCTTGCCTCCTTTCTTAGTTTCTTTTGTCAAATACTCTTCAAAAGTTCTACTGATGATAGTATTTATCTTATATCTGACACCGGATTCTGTAATGCTGCTTTTCATCCCAATGCTGTCATTTGTATCATAAGCACTGCGATAAATTAATGATTTCATGATGAAATCCCGATCATCATCTGGCATCATATCCATCATTTCATCTACAAAATCCTCTTTGCTTTGAATAAAACGCAGACGTTCTTCTATTTTTTCTTTATCTGTAATCAATTGAATAAGTCTGCTTTCCTGATTCTGTTTACGATTTTTCTGTGGAATACCATCATAGGAAATACCACTCAATTCGTACATACGTTCCTCTAATATTGCCAGATCCTCTTCTAGCTCGCTTTTTTGTCTCTGCCAGTATGAGTAGCTTAAAAATTCATTGACAAGACTCTTTAAGATTTCAGTGTGAACAGTCCCTGTTTTAACCAATCTCTAATCCATATCAGCAAGCTTTCGAGCAATCTGGTTGTAGTGATAATATAAGAGATTTCCTGACATATTATATTTTGACAGCAATTCCTTTCTATTCATATCCAATACAAATACATCCATCAGCATTTCCTGATCTTTTTCAGGAAGTCTTTGAATGAGCTCCAATACATACTGCATGTTTCCTTTGACTCTGATTAGATCTTTTTTGCATCTTTCTATATATACCTGAGGAATTGAATCATGTGGGTTATCAATGATTTCCTGATAATATTTCATCAGTTCCTTATTTCCCTTATAATTTTTCAGTTCCCTTAAAATTGCACGTCTTCTTTCATCTTTTTTCGTATATCTCATCAATCAGTAACACCCGCCTTCAAACTGTCAGATAATAAGATACTCTAATGAATCATTAAAGAAATCATTATACTCCCTGCAATGCAAAAAGAGCTGTCAACAACAGCTCTTTGCACAAAATCATCATTAATATTCACTTATCATCAATATCATGTTATCACTAGAATGTACTTATTTTCGCAGTGCAAAAAATTTTTTTATCTTTACATTTATAATTTGATAAAATTCAATATATATCAGGAAAATAATCTTTTTACTCATTTTAAAGACGGGAATATCCTTATAACTTCCTTACAAGTATTGATAGATCTATAGAAAATCCTTTTTTTCATTGATTTTTTCATATCTAATTGATAGTTTTCTATTTATTTCATAATCATCAGTTACATTACTCATTCTACTAATTTAGACAACTTCTCATCAAAATAAATTCTAGCTAATGCAAAACATCTTCTTCATTAATCTATCCATATAAGTGATACTTACATTTATTCTCTATATTCATATTTGATTCAATGTTTTCATATTTTCATTTATTCTAAGCAGTATGTTTCAAAAATATGGAGAAGGTTGTAAAAAACATTAGAATAAAGCTTAAAGACTGTTTCAAATCAAAAAAGAATGACGATAAGTTATTACCTATCGTTAATCTTTTTTTCTATTCATTATCAAGCTGCCAATGAGAACTTTCATTTTGTAATTCAACCATATGATGATATAGTCCTTTTTCAGCAAATAATTGTGCCGGTGTCCCTTGTTCTTTGACACGTCCATTTTCCAGTACAACAATCTTATCAGCTGATTGAACAGTACGCATGCGATGTGCAATAACCAATACTGTTTTATTTTTCAAGAGTCTTGATAAAGCCTCTTGAACTCTTGTTTCATTTTCCACATCAAGACTCGCAGTAGCTTCACCCAATAAAATGATTGGTGCATCTTTCAACAAAGCTCTGGCAATGGATATACGTTGTCTTTCGCCACCAGAAAGCTTCGCTCCATTTTCACCAATAAATGTATTATATCCTTGAGGTAACCCATTCACAAATTCATCACAGTTTGCTGCTTTGGCAGCTGCCAGTACTTCTTCATCTGTTGCTCCTCGCTTACCAAGACGAATATTTTCCATAACAGTATCATCAAATAAAACAACATCTTGAAATACCATTGAATAGTCACTTAACAATATCTCTGGATCAACTGTGGAAATATCCACACCTCCTACCTTGATTGTACCTTTAGAAATATCCCATAATCTGGCTACCAATCTTGCACAGGTGCTCTTCCCTGAACCTGATGGACCAACCAGTGCTGTCACTTCTCCCTCTTTGGCAGTAAAGCTAATATCATGTAAAACTTCATTTTGATCATAAGCAAATCTGACATGTTCAAATACAATATCATGTCCTTGAGGTTCAAATTTTTCTATACCGCCTGCCAAAGATGTTTCATAGATTTTATTCATACGATTAGCTGATATTTGTGAAACAAACATTTCTGCAATCAAAGCCAGACTTTGATCGAAAGGAGCATAAATACGTGTAATAACCATCAAAAATAAGAACAAAAGCATAAAGTCAATACTTCCAGATAAAATGAGGTGAGTTCCTACAAGCATTGTTGTTGCGACACCAAGACGCATGATAACACTTGCTGCATTGACAAAAAGTCCGGTTCCCAGTTCTCCCTGAATCATGACACGTTCATGATCATCAATTTTTTGATACAATTCTTCCAAATATCGTTCTTCTTGATTAGTGGCACGGATTTCTCTAATATTTTCCAACGTTTCTTGAATACCATCAGAAACACGAATAGCATAACTTTTTGTTCTTTGAGATGCTTGAGCAGTCAATTTTCTTGATCCAAACAATAAAGCAAAAGCTACTGGAACACCCCATAAACAAGCTAAAGCAAGTCGCCAATCATAGATAAATAAACAAACTGCGATAACTGTCGTAGAAATATAAGCACCATAGAGATAGCCTAAGACATGGGACCAGACATGTTCCATACGATTGACATCGCCCATAATTGTTTCTGTTAAATCAGCTAAATCACGCTTACCAAAATATCCAAGTGGAAGCTTGCGGAGTCGTTCAGCAAGACTCAAACGTGTTGCTTTCACTTCATTATACACGAGTCCATAAGTGGCTTTATATTGCTGTAAATGTGTTATAAAAGATAAGAGTACAAAAGCCACAAGCAAACCAAGGATAAGCATAGTATGAGATAACGGACTTCCATCAATAAGAACCGACATAAAATCAGACATCATCAAGTAGAGAATACTCATCCCCATCATAACGACCAAGTTAACAGCAACTGTCCAAAATGTTCCTTTTTTTATATTCTGTATGCCTTGATCTGTGAGAGCATACTTGCGTTTAAATTTTTCTCCAAACATTTACTTTGCCTCCTTATCACTTGTAATTTTCCATTGAACAGCTTTGTTGTAATCTTGCCACATTCTAGCATACAGACCATTTGCATTTACCAATTCTTTATGCGTACCCTGTTCAACAAGCTTTCCTTTTTCTAATACGATAATCTTATTGGCACCTACAACAGTAGAAAGACGATGGGCAATCATAATGACAGTTCATCCCTTTGTAAGTGTAGCAAATGCTTTTTGAATGAGCGCTTCATTTTCTGGATCAGCAAAAGCTGTTGCTTCATCCAGTACGACAATAGGTGCATCTTTCAAAATCGCTCTAGCTAGTGCAATACGCTGTTGCTCACCACCAGAAAGATAAGTTCCTTCTGTTCCAATCTGTGTATCAATACCATAAGGTAGTTTATCAATAATATCTTTGCACTGAGCTGCCATTAACGCTTCCATGACTTGTTCTCTTGATGCCTGTGGACGTGCAGCACGTACATTTTCTAAAATAGATGCTTTAAATAAACGATTATTCTGAAAAACAAAAGCCACTTGATCCATAAGAACATGGGGATCCATTTGTGTAACATTCACACCGCCAACTTCTACGGCACCTGAACTGACATCCCAAAATCTTGGAATCAGACTAGCCGCTGTTGTTTTGCCTCCACCAGAAGGTCCAACCAACGCTATTGTCTGACCTGATTCTGCTATAAAAGATAGATGTGAAAGTGCTGGTTTTGTGGCTCCACTATAAGTAAAACTGACATCCTTAAACTCCACTTTATTATTTTGAGGCATTTGTGGATGATCTGGTTTCTTGAGAGTTGGTGCTTCTATGACTTGACGAATACGATCCAATGCTGTACCAGCCAACATCATTCCTGAAGAAGCAAACATGATTTTCGCAAGAGCCGTAGAAATGATAGCTGAAAAAACAGCGTAGAAAACAAAATCAGTGACAAACTCTGCAAACTGTCCGTTTGCTAAAGCACTAGGTGCTAAAAACAGGGCAACTGGTACCAGAAAAATAAATGCACCTTATGTAAAAGTCAAGTTGACAGTTTGAGGAACTTGGCAGACATCTACCTGATAATATTCAGCCTTATTGCTATAAGCTTCTATCGCCTCTTTAAAAGCCTTAAAAGAATATACTGTCTGCTGGAAAATTTTGACGACTGGAATACCACGAACATATTCTGTTCCCGCCTTTGTCATGCGATCTTGAGCCGCTTGATATTCCCCGACAATTTGTGCATTTTTGCCACCCATCATTGAAAACATCGCAATCACCGAAATTACCACTGTCATCAAACACGCCAAACCCATGCGCCAGTCAAAAATAAACATCATAACTATCATTGATACAAAAAGCACAATTGTACCTACAATATCAGCTAAGTTATGAGCCATAAGCTGTTCAGTGTCAGCCGCCGCTGCATCCAATCGTCCACGAATCAATCCGGAAGCATTGGAATCAAAATAGCCAAGAGGCACTTTCATCATATGAGCAACACCCTGTTTGCGAATATTTGCAGCAGTACGAAATGCAGCAAGATGCGTACACATCAAACCCATAAAATATAAGATAATTCCACCTACCGCAAAACCAAAGGCTATCCAGCCATATCGAGAAATACCTTGTGCCTGTGTCCAATTCGGTGCTACTGCAATGAGATCACGGGCTACCAACCAGATACAAATGTAAGGCACCATACTTAAAAGCATTGATACAGCTGACAAGGCTAATCCTAAGAAAGTCAAACCTTTTCGGTTCCCTGCATATTCTAACAAAACAGCGACATCACTTTTCTTCTTTTCTTTCATAACAATCCCTCCTTATCGAGTTAGTTGAAGCTAACTTAAAATTTAAAAAAAAGAAGATTTTTAGGCTTTCCACTTATGACAAAGCAAGAAAGCCATTATATATCATTTTTCAGCAGATTCTCTACGTTATATTGGAAACAGTTTTAACCATCCAGCAGTATAAAATTCTCGTAACTGTTCGACATCACGCTTTGCTTCTTCTTTTGGCATGTCATGGATCACAATCTCAAAGATACCTCCCAACATGCCACTAGCGATAATATGGCATAGCGAACGACTCAATTCAAGCCCTTCATATCCTAAAGCTCGAAGCGTTTCTACATATTGCATTGTACTTTCCACTTCAACTTCAACCATATTGTGGACAAAGTTTTCATAATCCGTACCTGCAGCACCACATATCAATAATTTGACCGGTTCTTTATGTTCGCAAATGTAATCCACCATCCAGCGAAGGTAAGATTCAGATTCTACTCCAACATGTTCTATTTTCTCTTTTTCAGGCAATCCAGCAAAAGAAAGCTGAGCATCCATAAACCTTGACATCAAAGCTTTCGCATGTGGTTCAACAATTGACGCAAATAAAGCTTCTTTGCTAGAAAAGTATCCATAAAAAGCACCTGTCGTTACACCAGCATTTTTAACAATCTGGCGTAAAGAAGATCCTCTAAACCCTTTATCCAAAAATTCATCAAGAGCCGCCTGTTGAATCTTTTCCAATGTTGAACTTGACGTTTCCTGCATCTTCGCACCTCCATATAACAGTGATATATAACACTGTTATGATACACCCTCATCTCCCTTCCTGTCAAGAATAAACATAGTATAAAATAAACTATTTCACTCACCAAATCTACTTCTCTATCAAAAGTTCAGGATATTTCAGATACACCCTTTCAAAAACACTCAAAACATAGTTATACATATCTTTTTTAGCAATTACTATATCATGATTTTCAAACCAATCTGGTAGGCTTTTTTGTGAGAACATCAATGACTGTTCTATTGCTTCTTGTCTCTGTTTTCCTGATGGAATTTTATCCATAATAGTTTCATCGATCTCGTAACTCAACTTTGCTTTTTTATTTTTATCTTGCAATATGTCTAATCTTAGTTCTTCGTTATTGTTTATTTGCTCTATTAAAAGCTGACTCTCTTTTATGCTGATTTTTCTTTTGTTTACCAATAGAAAATGATAAATCTTTTCCTGTTTTTGATAATCCAACTCTGCGAATTTTAATGCAACAGAAATGTTGATTTTTTTATCGTCAAGACATTCCAGAAGTTCATCACATAGCTTATCAAGTGTTAAAAATCTATTCATTGTAGAATCTGTCATTTCATAAAGACTGGCAAAATATTCCCTGGTTGACTGTTTTTCATAGCTTTCATCTGACCTTTTTCGACTGTTTACTAGCTGATTATATTCAGCCTTCATTGCTCTAACTCTTTCAAGATATGAATAATCATTTGTTCCTCTGGAAAAGAAGTTAGTAAAATTAATAATCTGAACTTCCTGTATTCTTGATAAATCTCTTTTGATGATGGCAGGAACCATCTTTTTGTTTGCTTTCCTGCTTGCATATACTCGATTATATCCTGCCAGCAAAAATCGCTTTCCATCTCTTTCACTGACCAGAATTGCCTGCATGACACCTGCACATTCAATAGACTCAATCAGCTTTTCCATGCGAACACCCGTATGAAGTCTAAACTTATGATCAGGATGTGTTTCCAGACAATCAGAATCAAGATAAGTATATTCTTCTCTCTCAAATCTGATTGTTCCATCATTGCCAAAAATATTCTGTATTTCCCTAGGTCTACGCATCTAATCACACCTCCTTTACGATTTCCTGTGCCAAATCAAGAAAGGCATATGATGCTTTCGATGTGCTTCTATGCTGAAGAATGCTTTTTCCTAATGAAGCACATCTTGCGATAGCTGCACTTTCAGGAATAATGTTATCGAATACATGTACCTTCCCATTGCACATGGAACGTATCTCTTGCACATATCCTTTATCTTCTCTTCTCATAAAATGCATCTTATTGACCACTACGCCCAATACTCTTAGCTTTGGATTTTCAGTAATTCTTGCTTCCCCTACAATTCTAACAGCGTCCACGATACCATCCATACTGTACATGGAAGGTTCTGATACTACTAAGATGCTGTCAGCAGCTGTATATGCCTGTGCATTTTCGATACCTGCCACAGGCGGGCAGTCAATCAAAATAAAATCATATTTATACCTTGCTTGCTCCAAGACATCCCTATAAATCGTATTGCGATTCTCTCTGTTTCTGAATTCTTCCTTATAGGTAAAAAGATTTCTGCAACCTGCTATGATATCTACATAACGTAAACGGATAATATATCTATTTAATCTAATCTTCTTTTCATCCAGTACATCATCAAGAAGATTTCCTAAATTCTTCTCCTTATATAACTGATTGTCTACAATTAAGCCAGTTGTTAGATTTGTCTGTTCATCATTATCCAATACCAGAACCTTATATCCCATTTTAGATAATCCAACCCCTACATTGATGGTTACTGTCGTCTTGCCTGTTCCGCCTTTCTGATTGGTTACCGCAATAATATGTCCTTTTCTTTCTATATTCTTTGTTTTTTTCATGTGTATCACCTCGATACACATTATGTCGTGCTTTTATATATTTGTCAGCGCCAAGATGTTCAAATTTGAACATTTTGTGAATACAAATTCTTTTCTGCTTTTATTTAAAAAGATAAAAATAGGAAATGTAGCATATAATTTATAGAATCAGATTTTGTAATAAGACTAATCATTGTAAAGGGTGGTGACTATCATTCAGACTATTTTTTAGTAATTAAGAAAATCCAAAGACAAACTCCAAAAGAATATGAATACATATAAAAAAAAGCGATAAATTAATCGCTCTAGTTCCTACAATTATACATGTTAAATCATACTATAATTCATATATAAGCTTATCCCATCTTGGCAAACGATGCAAGACACGCACAATATTGCATTGATCGAGTAAATCAACATCTGCTGAACACATGGTCGCATACCACATTGGTTTTGCAAGCTTTCCATCGTCACATACCAATTTATCTAGAGAACCTGCAAACTGAAAATGAAAATGGCTTAATAATCCTCCTTCCTTGATGGAAGATCTTTCAGGCATTGGATGCATAGCCAATATATAAGTAAATGGGCTGCCTTCTCTGCCATTTATTGCACGCAGAAGATAATTAGGCTTTGATTCTAATCCTTTTTCCACAATAGAATCCAGTATATAATCAAAAACCTCTATAATCTGCTTGTCAAATGTAAGCCATTCAATCGTCAGAATGCCTTTTTCTTTATTGCTTTCTTTAATATTCCAGCCATAAATCTGAATTGAGTTTTCCTCTGTTATTGTCTTGCATGATTGTTGCCAAAAGGCTTTTACTCCTTTTGAAAACATCGGAATACCTTGGCAGATAGATTCAGCTTCTTCCCAGCATGCCAACATGTTTTTATCATGACTGTTAATGTAGTTTTCAAAATTATCCCATTGACCAATCCATTCTTTAATATCCAGTTCCATAATTACCTCCATCTAATCGAATAATATAATCACACCATTGGGCAGTTAATTCTTCATCATGCGTAATTACAAGTACGCATTTTCCCTGTTTTTTTAACATATGCAATAAATTTCCAACCTGTGTCATATGATAGTGATCCAATCCACTGGTCGGCTCATCCAATACGATTAATTCCTTGTTTGAAAGTATGGCAGATGCAATGGCAACTCTTTGCTTTTGCCCTCCTGATAGACTCATCGGGTGTCGTTCACTCACTTCACTAAGGCCTAGCATTTTCAATACCTGATTACATTGTTCATGATTGTTATTTCCAAGCAATGCCTCATCTCTTACAGAATCACTAAATAATTGATAATTCACATCCTGCATGACAAGAAAGGCATGATTAGTCAGCTGCTTTCCTTTTACCATCTGTCCTTTCCATTGAATGGAACCTGATAATGGTTTGATCAGACCACATAATGTCTTTGCCAGAGTACTCTTGCCTACTCCATTATGTCCTACTAATCCAACAACTGTTCCATCATATAGGAAAAAATTATTTAGCTTATAAACTTCTGTTTTTTTGTCATATCCTATGACTAAATTCGAAGCCTTTAATAACATATTTCCACTTACAGCCTGAGAATTCAATTTATTTTCTATGATTTCTTTCAATATATCAAGTCGCGTTGCTCTCAATCCTATTTCATACAAATCGCTCTGTGAAAGCTGCAAAAACTCTTTTGCAGACCATTCCTGTTTTATTTCTCCACTTTCAAATAATACATATCGATCTGCAATATCATTGAGCCATGCAAGTCGATGTTCCGCAATAATGATCGTTTTACCTGACTGTTTCATTTCAAAAATCATCCTACGTAATTTAGAGATGGCTGACGCATCCAGATTACTTGTCGGTTCATCTAAAACTAATATTTTAGGATCAAGCATTGTAGATGCTGCAAAAGCGACACGTTGCTTTTCACCTCCAGAAAGCTTAAAGATATTTCGATTCATAAGACCTTCTAATTGAAATCTTTGAACACATTCGTTAACTCTCTTTTTTATTTCTTCAGAAGGAAAGCCACAGTTTTCACATGGAAAAGCTAATTCTGCCGTCGTATCCGTATTGAAATACTGTGTCTTAGGATTTTGAAATACACTTCCTACATAAGGCACATATTCTTCAATCGTAGCATTTCCTGCCTGTAAACCAGCTGTATCGCATTTGCCACTTAATTTGCCTGTAAAAAACATAGGACACAATCCATTAAGAAGTCTTGAAAAAGTTGTTTTTCCGCTACCGCTTCTCCCACAAAGAACAATGCACTCTCCTTCTTCTATTCCAATCGTTATTTCTTTCAATGAAGCCTGTTCACTATTCATATAGGAAAAGGAGATATTTTTGCTAGATATGACATTCATCATAAAAATCCTCCCTTAAACATAATTAGCGGTATCGTACTTATAATCATATAGATCCAGTCGTAAATTTGCATTTTTATCTGTACCATGCTTGTATGTCTTCCTGATAGCCCAATTCCTTTTGTCAAAGCAGCTACCGAAAGATCTCTTGCTACCGTACTGCCATTCATCAATAAAGGAATAATGACATATTCTAAAGATTGTAAGGGATGAAACATACCTATATAAATGTTTCTCATCGCCATACCATCGCGAATCTGTCGATAGTCTTCCATAACGGTAGGAAAAAAGCGTATAACAACAGCACAAGTGATAATAATTCCTTCTGGAATATGACACTTTCTCAAAGCACAAAACAATTCACTTGGTGTAGTCGTACTAAAAGCATAGGCTCCTGCAATCAAACAGGGAAGAATCATTCGTATTCCAACGGCTGCCATTGCAACAAAATTGAGTAGAGTATTTGTCCCAGCCGAATCAGTCATCATTCCGATAATAAGCAAAATCATATAGATAATCGTAAAACGCAGAGCGCTTTTTGTTTTTCCGGAAAGAAAAAAGGGCAACAAAAACAATACAACGATTATTACTTCCGTTACAGTATTCACATGAAAGAAAAGCAGCAGATTGGCTTCTAAAAGCAGATATAATTTTACTCTTGGATCAAGGCAAATCATTATATAATGCCTGCTTTCTGAAAATGCTTTTTCATCATTCGCTGTCCAAATATTCCACCTATAATTGCACAGATCAAAATAGCAATACAGCAGATGCCGAAGGTTCCCATATTGATTGAAGCAAACATTGCATCAATGTAACCCGCATCTTTCCCACGTTCAATTAAATTAGCAACATATGCATCTTTCATAAACCACAAAGGAAGAACTGGACCGGTCAATCCAAATGAAAACACGATATAGCTCAATAGTATCAGCATCTTATTTTTATATTTCCCGATTTTACAGATAATATCGGCTAGAATGCCACATACAATATTGGCACCAAAAGATAAAATAAAGTGACCTGATGCAAAGAAAAACAGCCCCATAACAATACCCATTATGGTTATTGCCCCAAATTTAGGTACTTTAGCCACCATTAGCATATATACACATCCTGATATTAAAGCGGCTAAAGCAGGAAGCAATACATATGCAAAACCTGCGAACAAAATACCGCTTGAAAAGGTTGCTATGGTAACCAGCACAAAATATATTGCTGTATAAATCCCAATTGAAATAAAATCTGGGACATCTAAACGATTTTCATTTTTCATTTTTTTCATAATAACCTCCATCATTTTCATAAATCTGTTTTTAGACTCAGGAGAATTTCGGTTAGCTTTGTCTAACTCAATGATTAAAATTTTTTGAGTGATTTCTCACTCAAAAATATGATTACAGACTCCGTCAGCCTGCCAAAGCAGTATTGTCGGATAATGCGCACCTAATACATGTCGCTGAGAAACACTCATCAGCAAGCTGCCCAATGCATCCATTGCTAAATCCTCCGAAACCGCTAGCTTTCCGTACATATTGAAAAACTTTTTATATAACGTTTTCTCTGAAATACGCTGTTCCTCTTTATCGACATCCGGAATCATCTCCATAATATATAAAGCATCTTCTGTCCAAAAACGCTCCATTCCACTTCTATCCAAAGCGTCACAGCCGGCAATAATGGAATTCCTTAATCGTTCAGCAGGATTTATATTACCTGAGGCAAAAAGTTCATTCATGGCAGATTCATAAACCTTATCATGCAGACTACGTAAAAGAGAATAAAATAAATGCTCCTTTGTTGGATAAAATTTATAAAATGCTCCAATAGAGATTCCCGCCTGATTAGAAAGCTCACGTACAGTAATCTTTTTTACGCTTTTTTGCTTAACTAAAGAAAAAGCAGATTCTTCTAATTTCTGTTGGATATTCAGTTGTTCTTCATGAGTAAAAGCTAATGGCATAATCCCTCCTGTGAACATTTTTTATTTTTGTTCACAGAAGAAGTATATCACTGTTGATTAACTCTGTCAATACATTATAGATTACTCTAGTATCCTCTATTGACAAAATAGTTAGTCTGTGCTAACATTCATTTATAAGATGGTTAGCTTAAACTAACTGAAAGGAGAATTAACTATGAAAATTGCTTATGCTTCAAGAACAGGAAATGTAGAATCTATTGTACAGGCATTAGGAGCTGATGCTTTAAGAATTGATACAGGAAATGAAACAATAGATGAACCTTATGTTTTGTTCACCTATACAGATGGATATGGTGATGTTCCAATGGAAGTAGAAACTTTCCTCTTAGCTAACTCTATGAACCTAAAAGGTGTTTTTGTTTCAGGTGATCAGGGTTATGGAGAAGCTTACTGTCTGGCAGGAGATAAAATTGCAAAAACATATGATGTTGAATGTCTTTATAAGGTAGAAAACAGCGGCACAGATGAAGATATTGCAGCAATAAATGATATTCTATCCAAAATGTGATATGCCAAAGAATGAAGCCGAATTCGAAGAACTGTTAGCTTTGTACTATGCCCCGGTTTTAAAAAAGGTTAAAATTGCAAATATTTTTCATGTTTCTGATAAGCAATTTAACAATGTGAAGGGATTGGTGCAACTTTATCAAGGCATACTACTTCATCATAATATACACATTTATCTTTTTCAGGAAGGCTGTCAAAGACTTACAATCTATGTCTATAAAAGATTATGTGAAAGCTGTAGCTATCCTCATGAAATGGGTATATTTTTGGGATATCCTTTAGCAGATGTAAAAGGATTCATAAAAAAAGAAACCTGTTTGCTATATGGATACTGGAAAGTATATGCGAATCCTAAACGTGTGCAAGAATTGTTTAAGCTTTATGACCGCTCACACGATGAATTGCTAAATGGTGTTTACGAAGGGAAACGCATAGAATGCTTAATATAAAAGACTATAAAAGTTTTGATGTTGTATCATCAAATTACTTCATAGTCTTTTTATATGGAATTATTATCTTTTGTACTAATGGTAAATAACAGTTTCATTTTAAATAATAAAAGAATTTCATAGTATCATCTATAAAGTTACCATCTGTCTTTTACCATCACATAAAGCTTTTGATAGAACTCCTCATTAGACTGTTTATTCAAACTCAATCCAATCATCAGTCCATCTAAAAAACCATATGTTCTATAGATAAAATTCATGTTCTGCCATGTATCATCATATCTGTTCAATAATTCTTCAGTTTCCTTTCCAATTCCCGCCTCCATTGATTTTCTTTTAAGAACAGCCTTCTGTTCCTCCAAACTTAGATCCCATGCCTGATATTCCTGACTTTTCAGCATATAATCATCATTTTGAAGATAAACCAATGCCTCCATATAGATTTTCATAATCTTATCAAAGTTTGAATCATTACAAGCAGTGTTTTTTCTATTCATTGCTTATATTTCTCCTTTCCTTCCAGTTTTTATTAAATTCTTTTTCCTTTTCCATGACACTCAGCAATAATGATACTCCATAACAGAAACCGTTTTCAAACTCGTATGGATCAGAATAAGAAAGTAGATCTATATAGATATCCTCAAGCTCATGCAGCAGTCCATGTTGTTCTGATGGAAGCAACTTTTTCATTTCCTCTATCATTTCAGTTAGACGATCGATCTTTGCTTTATAATCCTCATTCTCATAACAATCCAGCCTTTCATATAGTTCTGCTCTTAAGTACATTTCTATGATTTCGTCTTTTGATTGTCTCATAAATTATCCACCAGATCTTTCATCTTTACATTCAATGCAAAGGACAGCTTATACATCAATGTCAATGTTGGGTTCTGTTTTCCATTCTCAATAAGAACAATGGAGTTTCTATGCAGATGTGATTTCTCAGCAAGTTCCGCCTGTGTCAGATATTGCTTGGTCCTGAAATTTTTTACCTGCTCACCAAATAGAGTTAGAATCATGCTATTATCTAAGTTCTTTTCCATATATTATCTTCACCTCCAAATTCATTATGTCGTGCATGGCTGAAACTGTCAGTATAGAACAAACAAAAAATGATGTTCAAATTTGAACATCAAAATTTACGTAAATATTCAGGAACCTCCAGCATATCTAAAAATGTTTCTATATCAATTTCCATTACTGTCAATATGCCTTTCAGTAATTCAGGTGTAACTTTGGAACGACCATATTCAAAGTTGTTGATATAGTTTCTCTGAATGCCCATTTCCATTGCCAGCAGGCTTTGACTAATTTTGCGAGATTTTCTGAATTTCTTAATCATTCTAATGATCTTCTGTCTGTCAATCATTCTGCATAGATTGTCATTAAGCATTTGATCAATTTTCCATTCAGTTATTTCTTCATTATAAATCTGTTGATAATCGCTAGAAAAAAATGAATGCATACTGATACCATAAACTGATAAAATACTTTCCAGCACTCCAATCGTAGGATTACGTTCTCCTCTTTCCACCTTTGTATAGCTGTCACGGTCTATATGTGCCATTTTACAAAAATCAGCAACTGACCACCCGTTTTGTTTCCTGTAGTTGACAAGAAGTCTGGATAATGTCTTCAGATGAATATGATCATGATCAGACAACGTTGGTTTTAATCTCATGAAAGCATTTCACCTGTTTCCAATGAATACAGAATGTCCATAAATCTCTGATCAAACAATTCACTGATATTCTTTTCCATGCACTCCATCAGATGTATATACACAAGAAATGTTCCCTCAGAAAGACCGTCTTCCAGTTTCTTTAAATGCTTTGCATCCATACCTGCAAATGCTGCCATCTTATTGATAGTCCATTTCTTTTCTTCCCTGTATTCTCGAATTCTTTTTCCTGCTGCCTGTGCAGTCAAGCTGATCTTTGCCATGACTTTCGACCCCTTTCTGTAATTTCATTTTATCGCGTATCTTAAAAGATGTCAGTGATAATATTTTTAGTTTTTTAAAAAAGAACAGGCGGATTATAATCTCACCTGTTCTTTACAAATTCATTGTTTATTTTCTTAAGATATCAATATCCTGTATTCCGGAGCATAATAATTCTGTACGCTTTTCACAATTCGTAAATCCAATACGTTTAGCGGATTCACTAACCTCATTCTTTAGAACACCCATATCCATTCCCTGCATATAATACGGAAGATATCCCATGACCATATCCCAAGGTGAAGTATGATCTTTTGCGATTGCTTCTGATATAACCAGCATGACTCCTCCCGGATTCAAAGCATCGTAGCACTTCTTCAAAAACGCATCCATATTTTCCTTTGCAAACAATGCCACGGATACTGCAAGAATTAAATCATAACCCTTTCCAATTTCATCTGTAAGGAAATTTCCATTGATTACTTCTATTCTATTGGACAATCCCATCTGATTTGCCGATTCTTCTATGATGGAGGCAGGCATCAGATCAACAAATGTCCCTTGACGATTTTCACTATCCTTTACTACTGACATTCCAAGAAGACCGGTTCCGCATCCTAGATCCAGAATACTGTTTATTGTTTTATTTTCAGGCAACGAACGAATAATGTCCAGCAGTTCCTTCTGACGATATCCTTCCTGAGCCTGACGCATCATTGCGCCCATTGCTGCAAAATCCAATGACTGATCATTAGTCTGCTGCTGCATAGGCTGAGGTCCTTCCGTTACAAGTTTGACAATATCAAATGGCATGGATCCTTCATTCATGATGTAATATTGGATAAAGCCTCCCAAATATTCCGGTTTGCCTTTGACAAGATAGGTTTCTGCCTCATCGCTGTTTCTGAACATCTCGTCGTTCTTCACTACAAATCCTATTGAAGTCAGCCCTTCCAAAAAATAAGCAGTATTGCTTTCATTCCACCCTAGCTTGGCAGCCAGATCCTTTGCACTGATATCTGCACTTAAATGTGAATATACATCCAGCTGCAAGGATGCTGTCAATACCTTTGTATAAAGCGGTAGGAAAGATAACTGAGCTAACTGATCAAATACACTTTTTTTATTCATTTGTGATTCTCCTTTCTTCTTTAGTTAGATTTGGCTAACTGATAATTTTATAATTAGACGGTACTGTTTCATACCGTCAAATTATCCTATAGTTGTTGCTTTTCTGCATCAAGGTTAAAATGCCTGCTTCATAGACTCTGGCTACTTCACTCATGCTGCGAATCATTTTCTCATGATCTGTTTCCTCTATGATAATCCTTTTTAAAATGGAAAAGTAGCCGCTCATCAGCAGTTCCATAGTATCCAATGAAATCAAATTTATTTTATTTTTTGAATGTCTGGAGGACTCATCAATATTCTCTGTATTGGAACGCTGAAGAGATTCAAAAAAATTCTCATACTTAGTTCCCTGAGAACATTCAAGGATCAAAAGCATCTCATCGTGATGAGCAAGGAGATATTCTGCTATCTCCGGTATTCTTTTGATATAGACATCACACATCTTAAAAATTCTTTCTTCTTCTGCAATGCTGTTCATTTCGATAAGTACATGATGAAGAACATCTATAAAGCCTTTCGCTGCATCATCCGTCAGTGCATAGAAAAGTTCTTCCTTATTGGCATAATATCCATAAAAAGCTCCCGTCGTCACTCCGGCCTTCGCTACTATTTTTCTTAATGGTGCACTTTTAAATCCATATTTTAAAAAATATTTTTTTCCACAGGTAAGAATACGTTCCTGTGTATCAGATTTCTCCACAACATATCACCGCCATAACTAAGTTATATAACTTAGTTATATTATATCCTTGTACATGAAAATGTCAAGCATAAAGATAATGATCAAGAATACCATATCTTTCTTTTCATAGCTAAACATGTTCAAATTTGAACATGTTAATAAACAAAAAAATACACATACATTAATGTTCCTGACTTATGTATGTGCATTTTTAATTTAAACTGTCCAGCCTAAACTTTCCTGCTGGATATGATATAGCTTGTAATATAAGCCATTCTTTTTCATAAGTTCGCTATGTGTTCCACTTTCCACAAGTTTTCCGTTATCCAAAACTAGAATTTGATCAGCGTCAGCAACGGTTCTTAAACGGTGGGCAATTATAATGACAGTTTTATTTTCAACTAATTTTGCAATGGCTTTCTGTACGAACACTTCATTTTCCGGATCTAAGGACGCTGTTGCTTCGTCTAAAAGAATGATTGGCGAATCTTTCAGCAAGGCACGAGCAATAGAAATTCTTTGACGTTCTCCGCCAGAAAGTGTACTCCCATTTTCGCCCAATAAGGTATTGTAGCCGTCAGGCATATTACGAACAAATTCGTCACAATAAGCCACTTTAGCCGCCGCAAATACCTGTTCTTTAGTTGCGTTTGGATTTCCCATTTGAATATTGTTAAATATTGTATCATTGAACAAAGTAACATCTTGAAAAACGAATGACATTTTCTGCATAAGATTTTCTGGATTTATTGATTTAATATCTTTATTCCCAATGGTTATAGTCCCTTTTTGTATATCCCAAAATCTTGCAATTAATTTGGCAATCGTACTTTTCCCGCTTCCAGAAGTCCCAACCAAAGCTGTAACATAGCCTTGCGGGATTTTGCATGAAACATCATGGATAACTTCTTCTTCATTATAAGCAAAAGAAACATGGTTCAATTCAATATCATAGTTTTTTGGTGTTTCCTCTTTGCCACTCATCACAGAAGTTGTTAAAAGTGTTCTCATTCTTTCTGTAACTACATTTAGATTTAATAATGTAGTTAGCTGTGATAATATAGCCAGAATCGGACCATAAATTTTTGTCACTATTAAGAAAAACATCAACATAGGTAACAATTCAATCTGTCCGTCAAGCAACAATAAAGTCCCTACAAAGATTGTTATGCCTACACCAGCTTGCAAAATCATGCTTGCGCTGGACATAAAAACTCCGACTGCCATTTCAACTTTGACCGCAATTTTTTTCATAGTCAGAAGTGCTTTATTTAATGTTGAAAATTGAGAGCCACTTAAATTACAGGATTTAATGATTTTCATTCCTTCTAAGTATTCCTGTACCTGACTTGAAGCCTGTAATTTAGCGTCAACTTGTCGTTCAAATAATTTTTGCTGATACTTTCTGCTGAGCCATATAATCAAAAATGCAAATGGCATAGTTATGAACACACAAATAGCTAAATGCCAATCAAAAAAAGCAAGCAAGATACAAGTAATTGTCACAGAAATTATGTTTGCAATAAGAGGTGGTATGGTACTGCTTAGCATGGACTCCATACTACTACAATCGGACATCATATTGGTTGTTAATTCTGATAAATCCTTTGTATTAAAGAAACTCATAGGAAGCTTTCTAAGATGTTCTGCAATACGAAGTCTAGTAACATTTGACTCTTTATATGACGCTATATATGTTTTTCTATAATCATTTTTCGCCGCAAAAAAGACTAAAATTGCCGAAATGACACCAGCTCCCCATAGCAACCAAATATGTCCCCATACAAGCTCTTTCCCAACAAACGGATTTAACAATTCGCTGAAAATCATTACTGTTATGCAAAATGGAAGCAACATTGTTATATTAGTTAATGTACAAGCGAAGATTGCCTTTTTCAAATCAGAATATCCTTTATCAGATAAAAATAACGCTTCTTTTAATTTTTTCATATTACTGCACCGCCTTTCCATTGATTTTCCAGTCTATTGCTTCTGTGTAGTGTTGCCACATTTGGAAATAACGTCCATTTCTCTGTATTAAACTATCGTGATTTCCACATTCAACTAAATGCCCTTTTTCCATTACAAGAATTTTGTCAGCATTACGGATTGTTGATAAACGGTGTGCAATAATGATAACTGTTTTATTCTGCATGAGCTTTTCAAAAGCCTTTTGTATCAAGTATTCATTCTCTGGGTCACTGAACGCCGTTGCTTCGTCCAATACGATGATAGGGGCGTCTTTAATAATTGCCCTTGCAATAGCAATTCTTTGACGTTCTCCACCAGAGAGATGTATACCTTTTGTACCTATCACAGTATCATAGCCGTTAGGCAGCTTCATAATAAAATCATGGCATTGAGCCGCTTTTGACGCTTGAATAATCTGCTCTTTTGTTGCATTAGGATTTCCCATACCAATATTGTCATATATGCTCTGCTTAAACAGGAAAATATCCTGAAATACAAAACTGACATGTTTCATTAAATCATTCATAGCTATATCTCTAATATCCACATTACCTATTTTAATGCTACCAGTAGTGACATCCCAAAATCTGGAAATCAAATTTGCTATTGTACTTTTTCCACCGCCAGATGGACCGACAATCGCTGTAATTTCTCCCTGCTTAGCCTTAAAAGAAACATTCTGAATTGCCAAGTCGTTTTCCTTTCCAGTATAAGAAAAGCTCACCTTATCAAAAACAATATCATTGTTTTCTGGCTTTTTAGAATTTTCAGTTTCTGGTAAAACGGGAATATTAAATATCTCATCCATTCTTGCTACATTACCATTTATTTGCATAAATGACTCTGACACATACATGATTTTGTTTAATACTCCCGCAACGGCAGGTACAAATAGCAAATAAAAAACAAAAGTCATCAAAAAAGTTTTAAAGTCTGATGTATTAGAACCTATAAGTATACCTACTGGAATTAACACAAGATAGATGTTATTGATAATAGTTGTAAATGCAGGCATACAGTTCTGCCACCCCAACGAAAATTTTAATACCCATTGTGTGTATTCGGTGATTGCATGTTTCAATCTTTCAAACGAATTAGCTGTTTGATTAAATGCTTTTACCACAGGCATACCACGCACATATTCAACAGAAGCATTATTCATATCTTCCAGTGCAACTTGATATTTTTCCATATTTTCTTTCATGGCTCCGCTACCATAGCCCATGAACTGTACAATAAAAGCTAATATAATTCCTACTAAAGAAGCCAAACCAAAACGCCAGTCTATCGCAAACAATAAAATAACCATAACAACAGGTGCGGTTACAGAAGCGACAAAATCAGGAAACTGGTGTGCAATAAAACCTTCAACACTTTCTATATTATCGTCCATTATCTTTCTGAATCGTCCACTACCAATAGTTAAATGATAACCTAAAGGTATTTTCGTGATATGTTCAGAAAATTTTATTTTCAATTCATATAGTGTTCCAAAAGCCGCAATATGAGAACAGAAAATAGCCAAAAAGTATAGTAATATATTGGCTATTATGCCTCCTAAAGCAAGCCAGCCATATCCCATAACTTCACTCATATTTAATCCGTCTAAATCAGGATAGACTTGAATAATGGAAACGATGATAAAATAAACTGCTATATAAGGAACAAATGAAGCGATAGACGCTAATGATGAAAGAATTGCTGATAAAAAGACTAATCCTTTCTTGTTTGAAGCCAGTTCCAAACAGCGAGCTAAACCAGTTTTTGGTTTTTGTTGTTTTGGCGATTTTTTTGCCATAAGTATAATTCCTCCTAAATAGAATGATGTAGTTAGTCATAGCTAACATACACCATTTTAATTACTTTCCATATTTCTTTCTACCCCATAACTATATATATCGCCTTAAAATAGCCCAAAAATGCTAATTATTTTGTTTTCGATAATCTTTTGGCAATATATCATATACTGAATGAAACGCTATTGAAAATTTGCTTGCGTTATTATAGCCCAAGCTTAAAGCTATATCATTTATTTTCCTGTCGGTATTTTTTAGCTCATTAGCGGCGATATTCATTTTGTATTTTTTTATATAAGCATACGGAGTATCGCCATATATTTGAGTAAAAACCTTGTGGAATAAAGATAAATTAAAATCCTTTTCAGCAGTTAATTGCCTTAACGAAACTTTTTCGTCTAGATGTTCAATCATATAATTACATATTTCTTTTGCCTTCTGTATATACTTCTTGTCATAGTACTGAAATGACTGATTCTCATCATGTGAAAACTTATTGATACGGAACAAGAATTCTATCGCCTTTATGCGAAAATATGAAATATCATTTATATCCTTTGCTTCATAAATTTCCGAAAATATATGTCCAAGTTCTTTTCCTGCATGACATAGGTATCCATTCTCGTCAAGTCTAAGATGCTCACTAATTTTGTTTATATTCAGATCAAATGAATCTAAAAGCTGAATAGAATTGCTGCTTAGTGACTGTATGTCGATGACTAAGCTAAATGCAAAGCACTTTTTCAATGGAAAAGAAAAGAATGAAGGCAGATATTTTGTTCCCATAACAGCAAAAGATCCTTCAGAAAGGTAAAACACTTGATGATTGGAAAACTCGCATTCATAGCGTCCGCTATAGCAGCATACAATTGAAATAATATTTGGATTAAATTGCTGAGAAGGCATGATATCTTCAGTATCAAAATCCAGAAAACAAAGGGAAATCCCGTCAAAGAGCTGATAGGTTGACACAATTCCCTTTCCGCTACAGCCATATTCTATAACCGCATAATCTTTTCCTTGTTTAATGATCTTTGCCTTATTTCCATACCATGATTCATTTAATTTCATTTCAATATACACCCCTAAAGTTAGTTGATTCTAACCAAAATACTACCACATACATAATATATGTACAATAGAAAAATCACACACCCTTTTTGATAGGCATGTGACTTTATATATATGATTACAACTTCCAAGAACCGGTTTCATTTTTCTGTTCAACAAATTTTTTATACAGGCCATCTTCCTTTATCAGCTGCTGATGCGTTCCCTGCTGAACGATTTGACCATTATTGATTACTATAATCTTTGATGCATGTTTCACTGTTTTCAAGCGGTGAGCTATCATAATAACTGTCTTATCCTTCATCAGTTCTTCCATCGCCCTTTGCAGCTTATCTTCGTTTTCCGGATCTACATTGGCTGTCGCTTCATCAAAGATAATGATTGGCGCATCTTTTAAAATGGCTCTGGCAATAGAAATTCTTTGCTTTTCACCGCCTGATAACGAAGATCCGCCCTCACCAATGACTGTCTGATACCCTTCTGGCAACGATTCAATAAATTCATCACAGCATGCTTTCTGGGCAGCCAGTTTCACATCTTCCAAAGTTGCTTCCGGTCTGCCGAATTTAATGTTGTTTTCTATCGTATCATTAAACAGATAAACATTCTGAAAGACCATGCTGATCTGATCCATCAAAGATTCCAGTGTATAGTCCCTGATATCATGTCCGCCAATAGAAATACTTCCCTGATTGACATCCCAGAATCTGGAAATCAGATGACACAATGTTGTCTTTCCGCTTCCGCTAGGTCCGACAATAGCCAATGAAGAATGGTGCGGAATCGTCAGCTGAACATGGTGAAGAATTTCTCTCTTGTCATAGGAAAAGCTGACATCGTTAAATACAATTTCCTGATTCTCAGGCTTGATTTCTTTTCCATGTTCATCAAGTATCGGAGTTTCATCTACCTTATTGGCATGATCAATGGAGCTTCCTGCCAGTCTTAAAATTGCCAGACCGCTGCCTGCAGATTGAATCTGTGCAAATATCAGAAATGATACAATAATCATCATCAGACAGTAAGTCAAAGACATTGTCTGATTCCAATAAAACTGTATCGCCGCAAGGATAATCAGAATACTAAACAGCTTTAAGACTATTTCCTGAGCAATCGTATATGGTGTGAACAGTCTTTCCATTGCCAGATTGCTGGCACGATTATTTTCAATTGCTTCATCTATATTCTGATGATCATTTTCTGAAAGATTAAATGAGCGAACAATAAACATTCCTTTGATATTCTCTAAAACCGCCTCTACCAGCTTTGCTGTTGATCTTTGGCGTTTTGGAGCAATCATGCTGGATTTCTTTTCCATTTTGGAAGTGATGAAAAAATAACAGATCGTTCCCAGCAGAACAATGAAGCCGATACGATAATCAAAGAAAAAGATATACACGATAAAAATCAGTGCATTGATGATGCCAGTCAGGGTAATGACCAGTACCATTGGAACGGTTGTTTCCACTTCCTGCAAAACGGTTGTCGCAATCCCGGTAATTTCTCCTAAGCTGTTTTCATTGAAAAATCCCATTGGAATTGTCTTCAAGCGATTTCCTATGTCAATTCTTTTCCATGCCGACATGTAGTATCCTGCATGTGTCTGATGAAGCTGAGTTGAGTAGTTGCAGGCAATTCGTCCTACTATGCTTAATAGAACCATGAAGAATGTCATGAAAATATAGCGAACATCATGACTTTCATTGACAACTGCCTCTACCGCAAAGAAAATGGCACCAATCATGAACATATGAAAGATAGCATAGAAAATACCGATAATAATAGATTTTTTTATGTGTTTCTGCTCAACGCCAGCAAAATCCCATATTTTCTTTAAAACCTTGATCATAATGCTTCCTCCCTTGTTCCTATATGCGCCTGCCACATCTGCTTATATAATGCATTGTTTGCAAGCAGTTCTTCATGTCTGCCAATGGCTTCTATTCTTCCTTTATTTACTACAACGATCTTTGATGCCTCCGTAATCGTTGACAGACGATGCGCCACGACAATCAGTGTCTTATCCTTGACCAAAGAAGATACTGCCTTTTGCACGATTGCTTCATTTTCCGGATCGATATAGGCCGTTGCTTCGTCCAATATGATGATCGGTGCTTCCTTCAGCATCGCTCTTGCAATAGCAATTCTCTGTCGTTCTCCTCCTGATAAATGTGTTCCGCTGCTTCCGCAGATTGTCTGATATCCATTTTCCAGCGACTGAATAAATTCATGACAGCCTGCCTTCTTGGCAGCTTCCATGACTTCAGTGTCATCTGCATCAGGATTTCCCATTCTTATGTTTTCCATGATCGTATCATTAAACAGATAGTTGTCCTGTGATACATAGGCAATCATCTGATTCAGCTGAGAAAGCGGAATCTGCTTAAGAGAATGGTTTCCAATCGTAATATCTCCCTTTTCAACGTCCCAGAAGCCTGCAATCAGCTTGGTAATCGTTGATTTCCCACTGCCGCTTGGTCCGACAAATGCACAGACCTCATTTGGCAGAATATTGAGATCAATATGATGCAGAACCTCCTGACCTTCATGATAGCCAAAGGATACATCCTTCATTGTGATAGCTGTATCTTCAAACTGAACGGGTATATTTCCATGATTCTGTTCCGGAGCATAAATCAGACCTTCCACAAGATCTACGATTGTTCCCACCACAGCCAGACTGTCTGTAAAAGACATTGCCGCAATCAAAGGATCGATGATTCCAAATGCAAGAATCATAATCACAATAAAGCTTTCAACGGAAAGGCTTCCGTTCATGACAAACCATAATCCAAACGGAAGAACCGTAATCATTGTTGAAGGCGTTACGATACGGCTTGCAGACGAAGGAAGCTGACAGCTTTTCATCCACTGATAAAAATATTCAGCATTGGCCTTTACCGCATCCGCATATTTCTGATAAGAATTCTTGCCCTGATTAAATGCCTTGATGACTTCAATGCCATTGATATATTCTACAATGGCAGTATTCATCTTCTGTGCAGTTTCAACCGAACCCTGATATTTTTTCGCATAATCCTTCATCATAAAAGACATGAAGAATAATCCGATCGGCAGCGAAATCAAAGTAATGAGTGCCATACGCCAGTCAAGAATCAATAGATAAATAAAGACAAAGAGCGGTGCAAGCACATTGCTGGTCATTTCAGGCAAAAGATGTGCTAAAGGTGTTTCCATGCTTTCTACCTGATCGACAATGAGCTGCTTCATCTGCCCGCTTGATACATCCAGCAGATTTCCCATCGGTACTCTGGCAAGCTTGTGCATACACTGAATGCGGATGTTTTTCATAATCGAGAATGCTGCCTGATGTGACTTTGACAATGCCAGCGTATACAGGACCGCCTTGATAACATATCCTGCGAATGCAATGGCACACCATGTCAGATAAAAGCTGATATTCTGATTGCCATGAAGCAGTCCGATGATCATCTGTGCTGCACTGTAATAGGCAGCCATGCTGCAGGTTACGCCAATCACAGCCAGTACGATTGCCAATATAAGTTTTCCATGTTCTTCCTTCCCCATATTCCATAGACGAAGGAGAGGGGATTTTTTCTTTGTTTCCATAACTTCTCCCTTCTGTTAGTTTTAGCTAACTCATTATTTTAAATAAATGAGTTCCTGTGAACCCTTCTCACTATTATTTGTATTATCTATTCCTATCATCTCACTTTCAGAAGTTAGTTTTAGCTAACCAGATTCTTTAAAAGAAAGAGTTCCTTAGAACTCCGCATCATAAACAGTCGCATATCCGGCGTTATAAAATGCTCTCAGTCTTGTAATATACTGATAAGCTTTTTCCCTGTCCATCTTATGATGAACGATTTCAAAAAAGCCATTGAAAAAAGCAGTATTGACAATATGCATAAATTCTTCATCAACACGCTGTTTTGGCTGCATGACATCCAGATATTCCAGTGAGCCCTTCGTTTCTATATCAATCAGGGTATTCATGAAACGATCCTTCTGCACCTCATCCGCCTGACATAACAGCAGCTGAAATTCATCAAAATGTTCATAGATATAATCCAGCAGCATTTTCTGTCCGTTCTCGCTGTATTCCAGCATATAGTCATAATCATCATAGGATTCCATCTGCCAGAACTGTTCCTGAATCTTCGTAAACATCTCTACATATTCATCTCCAACAGGCTGAATGATAGCATCAAAAAGTCCCTGCTTATCATTAAATCTTGTGTAAATTGAACTTGTGCTGGTATCTGCTTCTCTGGCAATCACTCGAAGCGATGCATCACGAAATCCCTTAGACAGAAACTCCTTTTTTGCGGCGTCTAGGATTTTCTCATAAACGCCTTCTTTTCTCTTTGGCATGGCTCACCTCCAAACTCTTAAAACACTGTTACGTAACACTGTTTTAAATATAAAACATCTTTCTCCTTTTGTCAATGGATTCAGGAAATTTTTTGGCTTCAAAAATTATTGAAAATTTAAAAATATCAGTAAATGATTGACAACTGTATACAATAAGATATAATGATAATATAATTATCGATAATTAAGTTATCAGTAAAGGAGTGGTCATTTGTCAAAAAGAGATACTACACTGGATCCTAAGATTTTAGACAGTGCCAAGCAGGAGTTTCTGAAGGAAGGTTTCCTGAATGCCTCTTTAAAATCCATATGCGGAAATGCTGAAGTCACAACAGGAGCTCTATATAAAAGATATAAAGGCAAAGAGGAACTGTTTCTTGCTGTCGTTCAGCCTCTGCTGGATGACTTGGATGATATCATCAATCAAAAAAAGCTGACTGATCCCGATACCGTATCTGATGAAGCACTAATCAGAAGCTGGGATATGGATGAAAGCTATATGCTCTGGTGGTTTGAATTTCTATATCAGAGAAAGGAATGCTTTAAGCTTCTTCTATGCAGAAGTGAAGGTTCAAAATTTTCAAACTTCAGCCATGACTGGGTACAGAAAATGTCTGATTACACATATGAATACTACGAGGAAGCCTATCGAAGACATCTGACGGAGGTACAGGTTTCCCGCAGAGAAATGCACGTACTTCTATCTGCTTTCTGGGAAACCATTTATGAACCTTTCGTTCATGATTTCAGCTGGGAAGAAATCATAAGATACAATCAGCTTGTCTGCAATCTGTTTGACTGGTATAAGGTTTTAGGATTTAAACATTAGCTCTCTACCGGGAGCTAAAAAAATTAACTATCAGTTAGCTTAGACTAACACACAAGGAGGGAATCTATGTTTAAAAAAGTCTTTCAATACGCTCATGAATATAAAAAGAAAACATATCAATCCATCATAGTATTGATTATTGCTGTTATTTTCAGCATTATTCCTTATTTTATGATCTACCGACTGATCAATCCGCTGCTCAATCGACAGGACATTTCCATGTCTTACTGCTTGCTTCATATCGCCGTCATAGTCTTATGTATGATCATGCACGGCATCTTATATGTGAAAGGACTTGCATTATCCCACGAAAGCGCCTATCATACCTTGAAGAATATCCGAACCTATCTGCAGGACTGTCTTGAAAAACTTCCTTTAGGTGTTATTCAGGAAAAAGGAAACGGTGTTCTCAAAAAAATGTTCATTGATGACATCGACAGCATTGAACTGCTGCTTGCTCATGCAGTTCCGGAAGGAATTGCAAATGTTTCCATACCGGTTATTATTCTAATTGCCATGTTCTTTATTGACTGGAAGCTGGCTCTTTTATCCCTATGCTCGCTGCCTTTCGGCATCATTTCTATGATGATCATGTATCGTGTAGGCATGAAGGAAATGGCAAATTATTATGCCTCTGCCGGCAAAATGAACAATACCATCATTGAATATGTTCAGGGAATGGAAGTCGTCAAGGTTTTTAATCATGATGCAGCTTCTTATAAGCGATTAAAGGATGATGTCACAGCCTATCGTGATTTCACTTTAAAATGGTATCAGGCATCATGGCCATGGATGGCTCTTTACAGCAGCATTTTGCCATGCATTGCCTTGTTCGCATTGCCGATTGGATCTTATCTGGTTTTACAGGGATATAGTACGCTGACAGACTTTATTCTTATCTTGTGCTTATCCTTTGGCATGGGAGTTCCCATTTTGAAAGCGCTGAACTTCATGTCCACCTTTCCTCAGCTCAACTATAAAATCGAATCATTGGAAAAGCTCATGGCAAGTGAACCTTTGAAACAAAACAGCAAGGCTTTTATGGGAGAAGATTTCTCTATCAAATATGATCATGTCTGCTTTAGCTATGACAAAGACGAGGTAATCCATGACGTGTCACTTAATATTCCACAGGGACAGATGGTTGCCTTTGTCGGAGAATCAGGTTCAGGAAAAAGCACCTTAGCTAAGCTGCTTGTCCATTTCTATGATGTACAAAGCGGAAAAATCAGCATAGGCGGACAGAATATCTGTGATATGAGCATCGAACAGTTAAATAAACAGATTTCTTATGTTTCACAGGAACAGTTTCTATTCAACACAACACTAAAGGAAAATATCCGATATGGAAATCTGGAGGCTACCGATGAAGAAGTTCTTCAGGCAGCTAAGCAGGCACAGTGCAATGACTTTCTATCACGTCTTGAAAAAGGAATTGATACGCCTGCCGGAGATGGAGGAAAGCAATTGTCCGGAGGTGAAAGACAGAGAATCTCACTGGCCAGAGCAATCCTAAAAGATGCACCAATCATTATTCTAGATGAAGCGACTGCTTTCATTGACAGCGAAAACGAAGACAAGATGAACAAGGCTATTTCACAGATTATTCAGAATAAAACAGTTCTCATCATCGCACACCGCCTGCCTTCCATTGTCAATGCTGATCAGATTATCGTTATGAAAAAAGGCAAGATTGACGGTATTGGAAAGCATGAGGATTTATTAAAAAATAATGCCGAATATCAGAAGCTATGGAACGCTGCAACGGCTTCTCATACTTGGAAAATCAAAACAAAGGAGGTAAACTCTTATGCTGAAACTGCTATCCAGAATCATTAAAATTTCTGGCAAATATAAATCACGCATTCAGATTGCATTTATCTTTGCCTTTCTGAAATCAATGCTGTCAAAAGCACCTCTATGCATTGCATTCCTTGTTTTCATGGAATTTTATAATCAGACGATGACCGTAGAAAAATGCTGGCTATATGGCCTGGCACTGCTTATCAGCGTTCTGCTGGAAACACTATGTCAGTATATTTCCGATCGTCTGCAGAGTGCTTCCGGCTATTACATTTTTTCAGATATGCGCATTCGTTTAGGAAATCATCTTAGAAAGATGCCGATGGGCTACTTTACCGAAGGCAATCTGGGAAAAATCAGTTCTGTCCTGTCAACGGATATGGTATTTATTGAAGAAAACTGCATGACTGTCGTCGCGAATACCATGAATTACATCTTTTCGCAGTTCATCATGATAGCCTTTCTATTCTACCTTAACCCCTATATCGGAATGCTATCCCTGCTTATTATTCTCTGTCTGGTCTATGTAGGACATCTGCTTGATAAAAAAGCATTATACCATTCTGCCATCCGTCAGCAGCAAAGTGAACAGCTGACCAATGCGGTTCTGGACTTCACAGAAGGTATAGGCATCATCAAAACCTATAATCTGATGGGAAGACAGTCAAAACAGCTGACAGATAATTTTGATCACACTATGAAGGTTGCCCTAGATTTTGAATATGCTGTTGCACCTTATACTCGACTGTTGAATATTGCCTTTGGAGTTGGATCCAGTATCATGCTGCTGCTGGCATTCATACTCTATAAACAGTCTATGTTAGATGTTCCTTATCTGATTGGCATGATACTCTTCGTATTTGATCTTTACGCTCCTACAAAAGCACTTTACAGTGAAAGTTCTCGTTTTACGGTAATGAGCAGCTGTCTGGATCGCATCGAAGATGTTTTCCGTGAAAGCGAACTGAATGATAACGGAAAAGAGGAGTTTCCTGTTTCTTCTGAATATGAAATTGAAATGAAGGATGTCAGCTTTGCCTATGGAAAGAAGGAAGTGCTGCATCATGTAAACTTTCATCTAAAAAAAGGTGAAATGCTGGCCTTGGCAGGGCCAAGCGGTTCTGGAAAAAGCACTATTGCTTCCCTTCTGACACGATTCTGGGATGTTTCGCAAGGGGAAGTATGCATTCATGGCAGAAATGTCAAGGATGTTCAGCTGGCAAGCTTGATGAATCAGATCTCCATGGTATTCCAGAGAGTGTATCTTTTTCAAGATACCATTTACAATAATATCGCCATGGCAAAACCTGATGCGACAAAAGAAGAAGTGATTGAAGCAGCTAAAAAAGCTCGCTGCTATGACTTTATCATGGAACTGGAAAATGGCTTTGATACCCTTATTGGAGAAGGCGGAGCCAGTCTATCAGGCGGTGAAAAGCAGCGCATATCCATAGCCCGCTGTATTCTAAAAGATTCGCCAATTATCATTCTGGATGAAGCAACCGCTAATGTTGATGCTGATAATGAAAGCTACATTCAGGAAGCCATCATGGAACTATGCAAAGGAAAAACACTGATTGTAATTGCTCACCGATTGCATACTATTGAAAAAGCCAATCAAATACTTGTCATTGATCAGGGAAGCATTGTACAGTCAGGCACTCATGAAGAACTTCTAAAAGAGAAGGGATTATACCAGAAACTGGTGAATAAAAGTGACTCAGTCTATAAGCTTACCAATCAGCCAGGCTAATGCAGCTTGGCTTTTTATCTATGAAAAGGGATTCTCATCTGATATAATAGTTATACAAGGCTAACCAAAAAAGGAGGAGAATATAATAAATGAATAAAATACATATTGAAAAGAATTCGGTTCAGGAAACTCTGATCGTACCTCTGTTTGGAAGAAAAATGTGTGCTGAGAAATTTCCTGAATTATATGCCGATACATCTGCAAAAGCATTCTGTGAAAAGCTGGATTATGATTTTAGCGAGCTGGAAAAGAAGCAGGATACCTTTTTCTACGAGTTTGGTGCATTGGAAGCAGCTATGCGACAGCTGGATATGATGTGGGAAATAAAGAATTATCTCAAAAAGCACCCTAATGCAACCGTTGTAAACTTAGGCTGTGGATTGGATCAGACCGGACTTGCATGTGATAACGGTACATGCCATATTGTCAACATTGATTTTCCTGACATTATTAAGATTCGTAATCTTTGGATGCCAGTACATGAAAGAGAGGAGAATATCGCGGCAGATATAAGAAATGATTCATGGGTGGATCAGATAGATGGAAGCAGGGGAATCATTCTGTTTGCTTCAGGTGTCTTTCATTATTTTAAAACAGAGGAAGTCAAAGCGCTGGTTTTAAGACTCTCACAGCATTATCCAAACGGTTGTCTGATTTTTGATACAGTAGGAAAAGCAGGGCTCAGGCTCATGATGAGCAAAACTCTTAAAAACATGGGAATACAGGATGTAAAAGGCTATTTCTGTGTTTCTGATCCACTTAAAGAATTAAACTGGTCGGATACAATCAACGTGAGCTCAAAAGGATATATGCTAGGCTATTATGACATGAAAAGTCCCGGCATCCATCCATCTCATCGTCTGCTTGCAAGACTGGGAGATAGAATGATGAAGATGTCAATTATAAAGATGGAGTTTTAAAGCATCTATGCTTAAAGCAGAAAAAAATGAAACGTTCTCAATTCTATAAAAAGAATCGTTTCATTTTTTTATTTTATTTTTGCATAATTTAACAAGAATGTACCTAATTTAGAAAAGTAACACGATAAAACAAAATATAAAAGTTATGACTATATTAAAATAAGCCCAAGGAATAGAAAAAATGTTTTTTTATTCCTTCTATCATCGAAGCAGTATCTTCATTAACATTTACTGGTGTTATAATGGATTTTGTAAACAACATCACCGCTAATACTAATCCACTTAAATTTAATGGTCTTATTCTTTTAACTGTAGAAATTATTCTTGCAACAACTTTATTTCCTATTCTTTATAAAAAAAGACTTTGAGGCTAGTGATTGGCCATTACTACATGATAAATAATATATTCCTTAACTTGAAAGTAGTTTAGAAAGAACTTACTTAAAATTTCTGCATTTTTTAAGCTATTCTATTCTTTCCCTTTATTACATACTATGTTCACTTATTAGATTTAAAGAAATAAGATGAGAAGCATTACTCCTGCTCCCACCAACATTAACCTAAAGAAGATAACTAGATAAACCCAAATATATGCTATAGTGATAAGAAAGAATACTATAAATAAAACTGCCAAACATGCAAATATGAATTTTAGAATGAACATTTCTATACTGGCTTTCTTCTATATATAATATTGTATGATGAGCATATATAAAGGTTAATAGTTACTGTTCTTTCATAGTGCTGAAAGATGTTCAAATTTGAACATCTAGATAAATATCGAGATTATATAAAAAGCTTCATCACATAATCTTGCGCCAAAATTACGCCGAATTTTACGCAGAAATTACGCCAGTTTGCTGCATATTTGCTGCATAATTTCCGTCAATAGATGGCTTTTTAGCAATTCTCAGCACTTTTTATCAGAAATTCACGGTCTTCATATATATTTGAGAACATGAAAAAACCCTCGAAAATAGAGGGTTTTTTGCATAATTTCATTTTTTCTGATGTTCTCAGACCACAATTTAATACTATCGTTTTGAGAACTGTGGCGCACGACGAGCCGCTTTCAAACCGTACTTCAATCGTCTGAGCGATGATTTTCCTTGATATTCCGGGCTTTTTTGAGCCTCGGCCCCTCGGTTGTCCTATTCCTTAACCAAAAAACAGGCCACTTTTACGAGGGGACAGCTTGATGAAATGCAGAATTTACTACATCGAATAGCTGTTCTGGTTTATTATACTTTACTCTTGCATAGATGTCCATAGTTGTCTTGCTGTTCTCATGTCCGGCAAGGTACTGGACCGTCTTGGGGTCAACACCTGCATACAGAAGATTGGTGATGTAGGTATGCCGCAGCAGGTGCGGTGTCACATCGAAGTCCAGGCTATACACAATGTTGGGATTGTTTTTCTGATGTCCTCCCAGACTCGGCTGAACAGTGTACTTGATGCTCTGTCCGTTCACATACTTATAATAGGTACGCTCCTTGGTAGACCGAACAACGATGTACTGCCAGACACGTTTGAACTGCGAATATGACAAGGGCTGTCCCTCACTATCGGCAATCACATATTCCGATTTGGAGGCAGCCTTGGCTTCCCGCAGACAATTCACAAGGCATTTGGGAATGGGAATATCCCTTCTTGCTGCTTTCGTCTTAAGCGTTGTAGAGATAACCGGTCTGTTATGCTCTGATCGCCATGCGCGCCGCACAGAGATATATGGAGTGGGTGCATCGAGGAACACACAATCCCATTGCAAGGCGAGAGCTTCTTCTCGGCGCAGACCGGCATATAAGCCGATCATGGTAAACAGATACGGCGGAAGTCCTTTGACGGTTTCCAGCAGCACTTCCACCTGCTGGTCTGTCAGCGAATCTTTCTTTTGGGTCGGTTTCCCTCCTTTTGCCGAAATCCCCTCACACGGATTGTATTCCAGCAACTGGCTCCGCTCTGCCGAGTAAAAAATGCACTTGAGGAGCATATTCACCGTATTGTGCAGGCTCTCGGACTTATTGGACAATGGGATCAGCGCCAGACGAATATCATCCGCTGTTACTTCCTCCATATACATATCTCCCAAAGGCTTGATAATGTAGTTCTTCATATTGGAGGCGTAGCCCTTCAGTGTAGCCGGCGACACTTTTGCGGATTGCATCAACAGCCACTTCTCACAATACTCGGCCACAGTAGGATGCTCCCGGTGGAAGATGATCTCCGCTACCTGGCGTCTCGCCTCCTGCTCTTTATCGTACAGTTCCTCGCAGGTAGTCCCATACAAGCTCACCTGCTTGCCGTCTGCGTCCAGAATCCGGGTTCTGTAATACAGGACACCCTTTCGTGTGACGGTTCCATATTGAGGTATGTTTTTTTTCTTCTTTGCCATAATTAATTTCCTTTCTCGCGTGGTGATGTATCTACACCTCCTTTTTATCAGAGATTTCAAATTGAATCAAAGATACGGCCAAGGAAAAACTAAGAGCGAGACATCCTTGTCTCGCTCTTACTTCATTTTCTGAATTGTTCGGAACTTACACAGCGTCCCATAAGTCAAAGGCACAGCCCATTGCTTTGACAAGATCATCCGGCCTGTTGTATTTGACCTTTGCGTAAATGTCCATCGTGATTTTGCTGCTTTCATGGCCCGCCAAATATTGTACCGTTTTGGGGTCCACCGAAGAATGAATCAGATTGGTGATGTAGGTGTGCCGCAGCTGATGCGGTGTCACTTCAAAATCCAGGCTATATACCACATGGCCGTTATTCCTGGCTTTTTCTCCAAGTTTCGGGTAAAGCATATATTTTACATACTTTCCGTCCACAAGTTTTCTGGCCATTCTCGGCTTTGCAGTCCGCGTCACAATATACTGCCACAGCCGCTTAAACTGTGTATAGGATAGCGGATCACCGTCCCGATTGGCAATCACATAATCCGAAGTGGATTTTTTCTTTGCATCTTTCAGACATTCAACCAGACAGACCGGGAGAGGAATGTTTCTTTGTGCCGCTTTGGTCTTTAGCTCGGTAAGAATGACCGGCCTGTTATGTTCTGTGTGCCATGCCCGCCGTACCGTTAAGTACGGAGCCTCTGCATCCAGATACACAGAATCCCATTGCAGCGCCAGGATTTCTTCCCGGCGCAGACCGGCATATAAACCGATCATCACAAATACATAGGGCGGCAAATCCCGGATCGTGTCCAAAAGCCGCTCAACCTGTTCATCCGTCAATGCCTGTCTTTCTTCCTGGGGAACTCCTCCCTTTGCATCCAGGTATATGGTCGGGTCCTCGTCAATCACATGGCTCTCCTTGGCCGCCCGGAAAATGGACTTGCAGAGAATCACCACAGACTTATAAACCGAAGCCGACTTCTTGGAAACAGGTACGAGGGCAAGTTGGATGTCATCCAGGGATACATCAGCCATTCTCTTGTCTCCCAGCCCTCCAATAATGTGCCGCCGCACCTTAGAGGTATAATCTGTCAAGGTGGTGGCCCGAACATGGACGGACTGCATCAGCAGCCACTTCTCACAGTACTCAGCAACCGTAGGCGATCTTCGACGAAACGTAGTACTGTCAATCTGCTCTAACGCCTCCAGTTCCTTGTCATAAAGCTTTTCGGGCGTCTTTGCATAAAGCGCCACTCTGTTTCCATCCGAATCTTCGACTCTGGTTCTATAATATTCAATGCCGTTAAGCACGACCGTACCATATTGAGGAATTGCCCTTTTTCTTTTTGCCAATTCCGTCACCTCCTAAGAATAATGTCCAGCGCTGTACCTTTGTTTTATCAGACATATTAGGTTCCAGCAAGGATACGGAACAGCTCAAGCTCGGACACTTCGCAGCTTGCGGTATGTAGCGCTTTTTTCCACTGGCTTTGCACGATGGGTGCATTTTGCGATATACTCCTGAAGGCCAGCATCTGTAAAGTACACGCAACCATTTTGCACATACTGAACATAGGAAATTAGCCCACTGTTTCGAGCTGCATCCAAAGTGGCAATGCTAATCCCCAGTAATTTGGCAGCCTCTTTCCGCGAAATCAATTTTTCCATAGGTGGTCCCCCTTTCTGTCAAAGATGTGGTTGTTGCTTTCAAAATCACATGAATGCGCTGGCAACCGAAGCTGCCAGCGCATGGTATCTGACTTTGAAAAATTTACTCGCCACATTTGCCACGCACCCCTGGCGATGGGGACATTCCGGTCTCCGCTGGCGCGGCTGTCATAACTCCACAGCGTCGTTTTACTCGTGCGCCGCAGAGTTCCCCCCAAGTCTTTAGGAGGCCGTGAGGAAGTATCTTTAACCCCTATGCAGTCATCGCGCCCTGAAATGCCACTTTCGGGTATCAGGCTGACGTGGATCGCTCGGAACAGTCCTATTCATCACCTCCTGGGGCTGTCCATCTTCGCGGCGTGCCTGATTCGCTCGTACATAGGTTATGTACCGGAAATGCCGTCTATGAAATTGTCAAGCTCCACATTGGGAGAATGTTCTTCCCTCAATGGGTAGGCACTGATACGCTTCATTTGTTAAGTGTTATTCAAAAATTTTTTTATTTTTTTAAATCTTTGTGCAACAGCACTTCTGGAACAATGCCAAAGACGTGCTACATCAATTTGACGATAACCATCCACAAAAAGTAATGTCAATAGCTCCAAATCTTTCTTCGACAGCTTCTTCAATCTCAACAGTAGTTGTTCGTTTTCCACCGAAGCCAACCATCCATATCGCGTTTGATCAATCTTATCAACATCCCATTGATAAGATAACGATGCAAACTTTCGGAACAGCTGTGATTGACCACATACTTCATCATATTGTTCACAAGGTATTGGTTGCGTATGGTTTTGAAAAACCCTTTGACTGCAAAACCATGCCCAGTCATATTCTTTCATGGCAGCAATCTGTTCTTCGCTCATCCCTGCATCACAATACTCAACTTCTAAACGCTTCCATCTACTATCAAACTTCTTTTTCTCATATCCATAATTAAATCCCATTATTAACCTCCTGTAGATTCAATTTGCAAAATTCACCATGCAAACTAAAATCAGGAGGAGATCGACAACGAGAATCTCTGGGTTGTTTTCCATCCCCAGAAACAAAAATGCCAGCTGATCTTAAGGACCAACTGGCATTTTTATTCGCGCACAAAGAAAACGCATTATTAAGATTTTATAAGTACAACAAGTATACCAAGCACAATTCGATACCAACCAAACACCTTAAAATCATGTTTTTTGATAAAGTTCATTAGGAATTTAATTACTAAGACAGATACCGCAAATGCCACAGCCATACCGAGAACAAGAGCGAGCAGTTCTGCACTTGTAAATTCAAACCCGAATTTTAACAGCTTAAAAGCACTTGCTCCAAGCATAGTAGGTACTGCGAGGAAAAAAGTAAACTCTGCTGCTGCCACTCGTGAAACTCCTATGAGTAAAGCACCTATAATCGTTGCTCCCGACCGTGATGTGCCGGGTATAAGTGATAACACTTGAAATGCCCCTATCAAGATTGCTGTTTTATAGCTGATGTCAGAAAGTGCCATAGTAGTAGGAGTACGCTTTTTATTCCAATTTTCTATGAGAATGAATAACAAACCATAAAAGATTAACATGATTGAAATCACAATGGGGGTTTGGAGGTAAGCATCCAAATAATCATCAAATAGAATCCCCATAATAGCTGACGGTACACAAGCTACCGCAACCTTGAACCACAACGAGAAAGTATCCTTTTTAACAATTGACTGTGCTTTGTTCTTAAATTGAAAGGGAAACATCTTGTTCCAAAACATTACAACCACTGCGAGTATAGCTCCAAGTTGAATAACAACAAAAAACATTTCTTTAAATGCTTCGCTCATATTAAGTGTGATAAATTCGTCCACAAGAATCATATGTCCTGTGCTGCTGATAGGTAGCCACTCAGTAATACCCTCAACAATTCCAAGAAAAATAACTTTTAAAATTTCTATAAAATCAAGTACCATTATTTCAAATCCTCCTTTTTAAAATGATGAAAGGTCATAAGAAAACCAACTGCTGATACAAGAATAATAATAGATACAGACAGCAGTGTAGGATAGCCGGTACTCTGAAGTTTACCCTGCACCAAGAAATAGGTGGCTGTCCACGGATACAACGCTCCCCATTCTTGATTTGAAAGTGCGGCACTTCCCATGACAATCACGGCAGAGCCAATCATCGGGGCGACAAATCCTTTTGTTTTCATAGCAACAAACACAAAAGGAGAAACTGTTAAAAACATCAGGATACTGCCAAACAAAAACTTGGGGAGCCATACTATTGCCACTAGTAAGCTATATCCCTCCAATGTAAAGACAGCGTCATATAGCCCACAAACGATAAATATACCTGCCCATGTTACAAGGGTTAGCATAACAATCCAAAGAAGCAGGGTGCAAAATTTTCCAATTAATAGTTTTGTCCTTGAAATGGGTATGGGCAATATGGTTTTGAGGGTGCTTTCTGTGTACTCTCTGCTAAACAAGTAAGCTGCAATTGCCACATATATCATAATGTTTACCAGCAGCATGATATACAGTACACTGTCGCTGTATATGTCAGACAAGGTAAAGATAATCTCCGGCTTATCAAAATGTGTTTGCAAGGCTTCTATTAACATCAAAAGTGGGGTAGATAATACCCCTGCCACACTAATTAGCACCATTTTTGAACGCTTTAGTTTTAATAATTCACAAGAAATAAGATTAAGCAATACCGCCACCTCCAATCAGTTTAGAAAAGTAGTCCTCTAAGTTTTCCTCACTATCATTTATCCTTGTCACGAGCAGTCCATTTCGTGCAAATTCTCGATTGATTTCTCCAACACTTTGGCTAAAGTCATAAATTCTCACCGTACCGTCCTGCACTGTAAAATCCGTCATGTGGTAGTGGTTTTCTAAAATCTTTCCGGCTATCTCACTGTCAGATAAATCAAATTGAATGTATTTTCGATTCCTTTTGTGAAGCTCGGATATATTCACTTCCTCTACTAAATGCCCCTCGTGCATAACGCCGATAATATCTGCTATCTGTTCAATCTCGCTTAAAACATGGCTTGAGATAAAAATGGTAATGCCATGATTGTGACTAAGTTCAGATAAAAATGAGCGTATTTCAACTATTCCAATGGGGTCAAGTCCGTTAATCGGTTCGTCAAGTATTAAAAGCTCCGGCTCGTGCATAATGGCGGCGGCAATACCAAGCCGTTGCTTCATTCCGAGGGAATAATCGGAAAAGACTTTTCTTTTCTCCTTATGCAGCCCCACAACTTCAAGAGCTTTTTCTACTCCACTTTTAGATACTCCCCCTCGCAGTTTAGCGAGAATTTGCAAATTCTCATACCCTGTTAAATTACTGTAAAATCCCGGTGTTTCGATAATAGAGCCTACTTTGCTATAAAGGGTATGGATATTTTCCTTATAGTTTGTGCCAAACAAGCGTACCGTTCCCTCCGTTGGGAAAGCAAGCTGCAACATCATTTTCATTGCTGTGGTTTTGCCTGCTCCGTTTCTGCCGAGCAAACCATAAATTTTGCCCTTTGGCACATGAAGATTTACCTTATCGACAACGGTGGCTGTTCCGTATCGCTTCGTAAGATTTTCTGTTTCAATGATATAATCCATATTTGATTCTCCTTTCCGTGGGTTGCTGTTCTTGTTTTCGCTGACCACAATCTTATTATCCACGAGTATTGCATAGAAGCCAAGAAATCTACCGTCACAATGCCGACACAATAGATGTCAGCACGAAAAAAGCTCCGACACTTATCGTGTCAGAGCCTATTTTAAAGGGTTTATGGCATTTTACTTTGTTTGGGTTTGCTTTATCCAGACAAATATTTTAGCAACAAATAGCAGAAACATAAGGGCGGTTACATAGGGTTGTCTTGCCGCAGCGAAGAAGCAGATAAAAAGCGTACTCAGCACGAGAGAGCATTTTGTGATTATGTTGCTCCATGATTCCTTTTCAAAACAAACACACATCAGTTTCGCTATCCCAAGTGCAATCAAAACAATAAAAACAATCCAATAGATTGCAAGATATATTGGGGTAGTGTCTGTAAATGAAAGTAGATTGACAGAATAAATATATCCGTCAACAAGGTTACCATACAACGGCAAAAGTATAAAAGTAACCGCCATCATATCTAATATTCCATAAATGAAACTGTAAATTTTTTTCAAGTTGGAACGATTTTCAGTTTCGGCAAGTGTAATCAGTTCTTCGCCCGATAGCAGTTCATCTATGGTCACAGAAAAGAATTTAGAAATACACTTGAGCGACTCAATGTTAGGGTAACCCTTGCCGCTTTCCCATTTTGAAATGGCTGTTCTTGATACATATAATTGCTCCGCAAGTTGTTCCTGCGTTAAGTTCTTTCCAGTCCTAAGCTGTTGTAGCTTTTCATTAAATTCCATGATTCTCCTCCTGTTTGTTCCTTGTTTTCATACGTCCATCAACGGGTTTTTCTGCATCTTTTGGTATCATCCATGCACGACCAAATTTTTCAGTTCCGTCAATGCGATTTTCCTCACATAATTTTTGTATCCGTCTTTCCGATATGCCCCATTTTTCAGAAGCGGCTTTCACAGAAATGTAATTCATAATATCAACTTCCTTTCGCAAAGAGTATATAATTATTATATACGGAATGACGAATAATAGCAAGTTTCTCTCCACTAATACGAAATTATACACTACTAAACATAAAATCATACTTCGTTCAAATATCATCACCCGAAATGTACAATGATATAGGATGATATTAAAATGTACCAAGATGAAAGAAAACTTGATTTTAAGCCGTTAGGTATAGCGATAAAAAAAGCTCGGGAAGCAAAAGGGTGGACACAGGAATATCTTGCCCAACTGGTAGACCTTACGCCACGCTCTATTATGTATATAGAGAACAGGGGGCAGCACCCAAGGCTTAACAAATTTTATCTCATTACTACCTTGCTTGACATCTCTGTAGACCAGTTCTTTTTTCCATGCAATGAAGATGGCGACAACAATCGCCGCAAACAAGTTGATGTACTGTTGAATGATATGGAAGAAAAGGAGCTTATCGTGATGGAAGCTACGGCTCAAGGCTTGAAAAAGGCAAGAGAAACTGCGGAATAATTAACGCTGTTTTCGTAAGCCAAGCCAACTGAAAAAAGTGCGACACCTACACAGGCTATCGCACTTTTTAGGTTATTTTTTTATTCTCCACACAAATCATAAAGCTGTTCACATCGGTTTTGAATATCTAAGATTTCTGTTTCGGTTAAACTCCTGCGGTTATGAGTAAGTTGTTGCTCTAAAAAATCACGATAGCCATCAAGTAAGGCATCCCGTAAAAGCTCGGGGGCTTTGCAATGTTCCACACCAAACCATTGCTCATCTTTTTCATCCCAAATCATAACGGTGTATCCTCGCTTAGTGTTCACCACCTCCAAAACACTATCTTTATTTAGGTAATCGTTGAATACTTCTAAAACCTTTTCAAAGGTCATCATTTTATCAGCCCTTTCATATTTTAGGTGCTTATATGTAAGTAGTTTATATACTTATTACGACTATGATAATAAAAGTAAATCATCGTGTAAAGGATACGGATATTGTTTGCGAACAAAAGTGGCAAGCAATGCCGGTGTTAATACACTCGGCCCACAGAGGGAAAAATCCTGACGTGATTTCCCCCTCTGCTTTGCTTGTTGAGGGCAGCGCCCCCAAGCCCCTTTGAACGCAGAATTTCATTCTGCGGCTACGCGTCCGATGGACGCTTATGACCATGACCGGCTTACCGCTGGCCGTGGTCTTTTTCTTGTTCTTTTTTCTGTTCCTCATCCATTTTCAGCAGCCGATCCACATTGGCCTTTGCCGTCAAAAGTTCCCGCATTTCCTCACGGGAACGCCGGTACTCGGCGTAGGTTTTCTTCTTTTCCTCCAGCAGTTTGGCATACTCAGATTGCAGGTCTTTGACCTTGGGCAGCTTCTTCACTCCCATCTCATCAAAGGCATTTTTTGCCGCCTGATGGAGCAGAATTTCTTGCTCATGTTCCTCCCGAAATTTTCGGGAATAACCGGCCTTGCGATAGGCAACATAGGTCTCGCGGGTCTTGGCATAATTAACGATATGGGTACGCAGGACGGCGATCTCTGCCATGCGTTTCTCCGTCGCCTTAATCTGCGCTGACAGCTCATTGTGATGGGCGGTAGCCGCCACCGCTTTTTCTTCCAGCTCTGTATAGTCCAGTAGGTGATGTTCGGTAAGAAAATTCACGGTCTGCGCCATCTGTTTTAAGTTAAAAACCTTGGCCCAGCGTGCATATCCAGCACCTTTCCCGGCCTGCAATTTTGCCTGAATATCCACCAGCAAATTGACCTTGGGTGGCTCCGGCTGCACGGTGGATTTCTTGCGGGGCGTGTGCTGCTTTTCTCCAGCCAGCACCGCACGGATTTCTGTTTCGCTGTACCCGGCTCCCAGCTTGTCATCCATACGGGCTACATTCTTCCAGCCGGGAGCTTTAAGGCGGATTGCTTTCCCGCGCCGAGATACCTCGCAGCCCATCTCGGAAAGCAGTTGCAGAAGTGTGTCAAAGTCTGCTGGCTTTTGCTCCAGCGCCCGGTCAATCATCACCCGTAGCTGTTCCCGATGGGAGGGCTTGGCTTGTTCGCCCAGCCACTTGTTGTAGCTTTTTCCGTGGGGCTTGGGGTTCTCCACAATGGATAGTCCGTTCTCGATACAAATGGTGTCACTTAAACGTCGAACAGCTCTGGTGCTTCCCCAAAAGTTACGGAACTTCCGGTCACAATCCATATTGACCGCCGACCAGATGATGTGATTATGAATATGCGATTTGTCGATGTGGGTGCAGACCACAAAGGAATGATTGCCTTTGGTGAACCGCCTGGCAAATTCTATGCCCAGCCGGTTGGCTTCCTCCGGTGTGATCTCTCCGGGCCTGAACGACTGGCGCACATGGTAGGCGATCACATCATCTGTACCGCGCACTCGTCCGGTGGCGGCAATATACTGCCGCTTTGCCAACAGAAACTCTGCATCAGCAGTGCGGCTGTCACATCCATAGCTGGTAATCAATTTTCCGTTGTCGGTCTTTTGGGGATTTGCCACATAGTCAATAATATCGCTGATGGCACGGCTCTCAGTCCGACCCTTGCCGATATGCAGCGGCATGATGCGTGTGGTTGCCATAAGGGAGACCTCCTTTCCAAAAAAGAAACGGCCTGCATGGTGCAGACCGCTTTTGTTATTCTATTAAATCGTCCTCATCGAGAAAATCAAAATTGTCCTCGATGTCCTCTAACCGCTTCGGAGGAAACCTCATCTCGTATTGTTCTTTTGCCAGCGCACGAACTTCCCGGCGCTTATCTTTCATTCGGTTCTTCAGCCAGGAAATCTGCTCCTTTGATAATCTCCATGGGAGATTCAGCAAGCGGTTTATTGTCATTTGCTCCGCTTGCTTCTCCGGCGGCAAAGAAGCACAGGATTTACAGACGTGCGCCGCATGACCTTTGCCGGAAAATTTTTCATTAGCCTTATATTCTCCGCAGACTTTACAATAATGGCCGTGCTTCTTCATAGGCTCGATTCCTTTTCACTGAGAGCGTATAAACTGCGCACCGCCCCCATGATGATGTTCCACTCCAGATCTGCCGCATAGGAAAATTTTTTGCGGTACGATTCCCAAAGTTTCTGCATAACCGAGCTGTTCTCCACTTCCTCAAAAACTTCGGCAGCTTCTGCAAGATGTTGTTCTGTCCCGCGTTTGTGAGCAGTGGCCCGCAGCGCATCATGGAGAATCTGAGGGTCCAATGTATTCCCATGCAGCTGTTCCAGAATATAAATGTCATAGAAATCTCTCATGCGGGTGTTGGTGGTAGTTCTGGTAATGATCGTTTCCAGCTTTTCGGCCAGAACCGTTTCCAGATTGTACGCCCAAATATCAATGGAGCGATCTTCCAGCATCAGCTTGAAAGAGTAGCGGATCTCCCTGGGGGTAATGGCATCCCCTGTGGAAATGTCAATCTTCAAAGGCGTCACCACACCGTCAAAGGTTGTAGTCATATTTACGCGAATCCCCGGATATTCCGCCTCATCCATAATCTCCGAAATACTTTTCAGCTGGAATTTGACGCCATCATCAAGCGGGACACTCACAATAGCGGAAATCAAATTCTCTATGTCCTCCACATTGACATTGGCTCCTTTTACAGTAGCGTCCAAATCCATCGTGGAACGGGCATCCAGACCAACCATAGCCGCTACCAGCATACCGCCTTTCAGAATAAATTTGTCACGATATTCAGAAAGGGAGATACGCTCCAGAAAACGCTCCATCATGTAGTTCCGCATCAAGAGCTGGGCGTCCGCAGATTTTTTTCTGGAAAGATTGCGGATCAGATCCTTCAACTGCCTTGCTGTTTTTATCATAAAAGCACCTCCAAATACTGCCGCAGAATTTTTTCTACCCGGAACATACCGGCATACCGCATCAATGTCCGCAGGTCTTTGTCTTTTCTTCTGGCATACATCTTTAATGCCCCTTGAAAAGTCTGCATCTCCATGTTGTTCCTGCTGCGGAGCAGGTCGCAGATGGTGCGCTCCAGGTCATAGACAGGAACTGTATGCCCAAATGGTGTCTGAGCCGTTGTCAGGCCCACCCCATGCAGTTCCGCCTTAATGGTGAATACCTGTACGCCCTCTGCTTTCAGCTTGGAGGGATTATATCCGGTCTTGACTGTGACCGTATATTCCAGCGGCTCGCGGTCTGTCAGATCGTGAAAAAATAAAGCTGTCTCATGGGAAAACACTGCCTGTTCGACCCGCAGATGAAGTAAGTACATGGCATCGACCCAGGCATCCTTGGAAAGATAAATTCCATGCGCGACCCGCTCCAATTCCCGTGAGTGCACATAATCATAAAAAACAGGCTTAGAAATACCAGCAGATACTACTTGAGCTGTTCGCAGCATCCCATCCTGTGTTTCCAGCAGCTGATCCAGCTGTTCAAATTGTCCCACCGTACCACTTCCTTTCACACTAATATTATAAGCAATATTAGTTCAAAAGTAAAGTGATGAAAATTCGGCATAATTTTACCGACAGCTTAACGTTCAACAGTTTTGGAAATATGAAGTGGCAGCAAAATAGACAACCTCAGCTGCCCATTTCATCACGATATGAAATAATCTGCTTCTTTTTCTGTTTGGCACACCGTAACGTTGTGGCTGCTCCGCCCCAATCATGGAGAACATAGGCCACCACTACATCGGCGGACTCTACCATCCAGCGATTTCTATGAGAAATCGAAAAACGGCGCGGTACGTTTTCCAGCGGTGGATACACGGTACTGTCATAGCCAGAAACATCCCGGCCAGTGTTCAAATATGCCAATACAAGAACCAGCTCGATTTGCGGATACTTTTTCTTTTGTTCCCGTAAAATAGACGCTGCTAAACTGTCGAACTCTCCATATCCTCCAAGATAAAAAGTTGTTGCTCCTTGCTCAATTAGGTCTTGTGTTACATTGCGAAGCCAATTCGCAATATTGTCTGCCTTTGTGATTTGCGAATGGCCACAAAAAGTTACGTTCATACGATGGCACCCCTATTACCATCATACTGCAAATAGCTCTATTAGTACAGGTACAGGGACCAATTTTAGCAAAACTGCCCATATACTAAATATAGTACAGTCACAGGGGCGGTGTATAGAATGAAGCTAAACGAGGCGGTAAGCAAACGTCTGTTAGAATTACTAGATGAAAGAAAAATGACACAATATCAACTGTATATGAAAAGCGGTGTTCCCAAGTCTACGATTGGAAATGTCATCAACTGCTCGTATGATTCGGTTAAGCTACGGATCATTCATGAGATGTGCCAAGGAATGGGGATTGGGATAGATACCTTTTTTGCATCGCCGCTTTTTCAAGAAGATAACCTAGAACCATAAAACCTCCGACGAAATTCGTCGGAGGTTTTCATATTATCCATAAACCAAATCTTGAATGATAAACTTCAAGTCCTGTACCTTGCCCAGTAGCCAGATTGCAGCCATTGGCAAACCATAGGGACTAATGAGAAATGCTATCACCAGCAGGATAATGCCGTTTTGCAAGGAGTAAGTAATCAGAACTGCCACACCCAGCAGGGCAACCACCATGCTGATAAGCCCCAGCACCAAACCGGAGACATAGACAATCCCCACACAAATCCAGACGAACAGGGTCAGCGACAGAATCACCGGAGCCATTAAAATCTTCAACGGCAGTTTCAGAATGAACCAGATCGCCCTCATTTTTCTTCCTCCTTCCATCGTTCCCGAAAGCTCTGACAGAGAATTTCTGCCTGTCTTTCATCTTCTTCCGTCACTTCTCGGCATCCTTTGGTTAGCCGCAGTTCCTCATAGCTGCGATAATCAGATAACAGCACCTCGAATAGTTCGTCCGGTGTCCGGCTGAGAAGTCCATCCACACAGTAGCGGGAATCTCCATTCCATGTGACGCGGAGATAACCTTCTCGACAAGGGAGGACTTCTTCCTCTAGATCACAGTCCAAATACTCACGAAAAATCTCCAACACCTTCTCAAAGGTTTTCATCTATTCTCAACTCCTTTGCGGCAATCTGTTTTCTACCCATATTATCCTTCCAACATTTCAAAAAGACAAGGATATGGGCAAAAGAAAAAACGGAGGAAGGCGCGGCGAAAAGAACGCCGTTCCTCCCTCCGCAGTTGGGGCATATATCCCTGTTACGAAAGCCTGGAAAGCTGGGTTAGGATTTCTTTCACGCCCTCCCATAACTGCTCCTGCCGTTGGGCTATATCCTCCAGGTCAGCATCATAAATCCGCCCCGTTTCATGTACCCGTCGGGTGAGCTGGTTCAGGTTATTGCTGCTTCGGCGCAACAGGGATACCAGTTCCTTCAGCTCCGGCAAGTCCAGCTGTACCACATAGCCGTCCACAGCCATCTTCCGCAGATAGGCGCTCAGGTTTTTTGTTCCGAACTGTGCCATTTTCTGCTGGATCGCTTCCATCTCCGCATCGGAAACCCAAAACAGGACCGGCACATCCCGTTTACGCATTTTGGCGCTCATCGTTCCGGCTCCTGTTTCTTCGATAAAGCAGGCTTGTGGGTGGTAGGCTCCTGTTTGAGCTTTTGCAAGACAGAGCCTTTCTCCGGTTCCTGAAGCGTTTTTCGTGCCTGCCGTGTAAACAGATCGGTCAGACCAAGATTGACCTCATCCACAACCAGATAAGCACAGTGGCGCGAAGTGCCGCTGTCCTCCGGCATGGGAATGGTCTTTGCCCAGGCTTTGTTGTCACGGGAAACGCGACCGTCGCTGTCCTTATGCTGGATGGTGTTGGCAAGGATGAACTGTACTCGTTCCGACCCGAACTTTTCCAGCACCGCCTTAACCGCAGACTCCGTATCCAGTCGGTTATCCGCATAGTGGGCGCTGATGGCGTGTTCAATGGCCTCTTTACAGTCAAAGTTTGCCTGATAAGAGCGGTTATATTGTGCCATCTCCCCATGCTGGGACGCATAGGCGGCAGAATGGAGATAGAGAGGGATGGACCGCTGTTCTTCCAAAACCTTACACACATCATCCGCTCGGTTTTCAATGCTGTCCCGGATCACATCCATGTAGCCGGTCTCCAGCTTCTCAAAGTGACGGTACACATCGGCCAGCGGTGTAGGCGAATCCAAAAGCGCCTGGGCCTGGGCATCGGTCAGCTCCAAGTCCTCCATCGCCATCACAATGTCCTCCCGGACGGTGTACTCATAGGTATGGTGCAGGATTTCCTCTGGGGGCTGGCTTTTCAGCCAGTCCCGGTATTTGTCCTGTTCAGCGGCCATCTTCTCATAAAGGGCCGTATTCAGATCGTTGGTATTCATGTTATCGCACCTCCTCATGTTGTTTCGGTTTCTTTTCAGGGCTACGGGGTGGCACCGGGCGCTTCAAGCTGTCCAGCACCGAAGGCCGTGCGCTCTTGGCAACCACAGTTTCCGGCTGGGCATGGCCCTTGCCGTCAATGTTCAGCAGCGTGTCCAGTTCCACCAGACGGGCGGACTTGACTCGCAGATCATCCTCAAAGGGAAACGGCTTTCCGATTTCCTCTTTGGCTGCGGCCTGCTGCTGGTAAAGGTTGTCCAGCTGGTTTTTCACGGCTTCCAAACGCTGAGGCATCTGAGCCAGTGCATTGTCGATACGGGTGAGGTTTCCGCGCGGGTCTGTGCCGAGGCTTGCCCGGTGGGTCATCTGGCCTTTCAACAGGAGCGTATATTCCTGTTTCCAAGCGGAAAACTCCACGGACATAGTAAACCCCGATAGCTGCCGATCTGCACCGGTTCGGAGCCTTTGACCTCCTTACAGGCGTCCAGCAAGGCTGCACCGGCGTTTTCTTTGTCAGTCAGCACATCGCCCCGGATCTCCATTCCAGCAAAGCCATCCTCCGGGTGAGGATGGGCGGCCAGGGTCTCCAGATCCGCTTCAAAGCCTTTAATAAACCCCTTGTTAGTTTCGATTTCCTGGGGGAAGTATTTGAGCAACTGATCCTCCAGGCGGTACTGCTTGCTCTGATGGTCAGCTTTCATCAGCTTCAGACGCGCAACCTCCACATCCAAATCCATGCGCTCCTTGATACGGGGGTCTCCGGCGCACAGGGCCTTGATCTCGGCAAAGGACAGCGCCGTTTCGTCCACATCATCGCAGGAGCGGACCGGGCTTTTGCTGGTCATGATTTGCGAAATGAATTTCTGTTTGTTCTCCACCGTCTGCCACAGGTAGGCATCGAAAGTTCCCTCGGTAACATAGCGGTACACATGGACCAGCGGATTCTGGTTGCCCTGGCGCTCGATACGGCCCTTGCGCTGGGCAAGGTCTCCCGGACGCCACGGACAATCCAGGTCATGGAGCGCCACAAGCCGGTCCTGCACACTGGTGCCAGCGCCCATTTTGGAGGTGCTGCCCAGCAGGACGCGCACCTGCCCAGTGCGAACCTTGGAAAACAGTTCTTTCTTCTGCACCTCGGTCTTGGCTTCGTGGATAAAAGCAATCTGCTCGGCGGGCATTCCCTGGGCGATGAGCTTCTGGCGGATGTCCTCATAGATGGTAAAGGCAGGCTCAGGCTCATCCAACGGCACAGCCTGTTCCAGCGCATGAAGTGTGGGATTATCCAGCTGTTTGGCTGCCTTTTTGGAGGGGGCTGCCTGGGGCGTGGAAATGTCGCAGAATACCAGCTGGGTCAGCTTGTCAGCCTCGCCGTCCCGCCAGATCTGCATGATATTACCCACACACTGATTGACCTTGGTGCCGGGTTCATCCGGCAGCAGCTGGTTGATGATACGCTGGTCCAGACCCAGCTTGCGGCCATCGCCGGTAATCTTGAGCATATTGTCCTCTGAGGGGTCAACGCTGCCGCTGTGTACCCTGGAGGCGCGCTCGGAGAGAACCTGCACCATCTCTTTTTGGTGTTCAGTAGGCTGGGCCACGATGTTGTGGTATTCCACCTCCGGGGTGGGCAAGTTCAGCTGATCGGCGGTTTTGATGTCGGCAACTTCACGGAACAAGTTCATCAGCTCCGGGAGGTTGAAAAACTTGCTGAATCTCGTTCTTGCCCGGTAGCCGGTGCCTTCCGGTGCCAGCTCCAGCGCCGTGACGGTTTCTCCGAAGCGGCTGGCCCAGCAGTCGAAGTGGGTCATGTTCAGCTCTTGCAGGCGGTCATACTGGAGATACCGCTGCATGGTGTAAAGTTCGGTCATGCTGTTCGATACGGGGGTGCCAGTGGCGAAAATCACACCACGGTTTCCGGTCAGTTCATCCATATAGCGACACTTTGCAAACATATCGCTGGACTTTTGGGCATCGCTTGTGGAGAGACCTGCCACATTCCGCATCTTGGTGTATAAAAACAGGTTTTTATAGTTATGCGCCTCATCGACGAACAGGCGGTCCACACCCAACTGCTCGAATGTTACCACATCGTCCTTGCGGCTCTCGGCCTGCAATTTCTCCAGCCGGGCTTCCAGGGACTTCTTGGTGCGTTCCAACTGCTTGACCGTGAAACGCTCACCGCCGCTGTACTTCACCTCGGCAATGCCCTCGGTGATCTCGTCGATCTGCTCCTGAAGGAGCCGTTCCTGACGCTCTCGGCTGATGGGGATTTTCTCAAACTGGCTGTGTCCCATGATGATGGCGTCATAATCGCCGGTGGCAATGCGGGCGCAGAACTTCTTGCGGTTGTGGGTCTCAAAGTCCTTTTTGGTGGTGACAAGAATGTTGGCGGAAGGATAGAGCCGCAGAAACTCCGACGCCCATTGTTCGGTCAGATGGTTCGGCACCACAAAGAGGGATTTCTGACACAAGCCCAGGCGCTTACTCTCCATGGCGGCAGCCACCATTTCAAAGGTTTTGCCAGCGCCTACCTCGTGCGCCAGCAGCGTATTGCCGCCGTACAGCACATGAGCGATAGCGTTTTTCTGGTGTTCCCGCAAGGTGATGGCCGGGTTCATGCCGCCGAAAGTAATGTGTCCGCCGTCGTATTCACGGGGACGGGTGGAGTTCATTTCCTCATTGTACTGGCGGACCAGAGCTTGGCGGCGGTCCGGGTCTTTCCAAATCCAGTCTTTGAAAGCGTCCCGGATCGCTTGCTGCTTTTGGGCGGCCAGGGTGGTCTCTTTGGCATTCAACACCCGGCGCTCTTTGCCGTCTGCATCCTCTATGGTGTCGTAGATACGGACATCCCGCAGGTTCAGGCTGTCCTCCAGAATCTTGTAGGCATTGGCACGGCTGGTTCCGTAGGTGGTATAGGCTGCCACATTGTTCTGGCTTACAGAGCTTTTGCCGGTGATCTGCCACTCAGCGGTGAAAGAAGAATAGTTGACCTCGATATTGCGCTGGAGATAAAACGGCGTGTCGAAGGTCTCATACATAAACTGCTGGATGTACTCTTTGTCGATCCAGGTAGCGCCCAGGCGCACCTCAATCTCCGACGCATCCAGGTCTTTGGGCTGGGCAGCGGTAAGGGCCTCCACATTGACTGCAAAGGAAGGGTCCTGCTGTGCGGCCCGCTGTGCCTGACGCAGCTTGCGCCGCACATTGCCGGACAGGTATTCGTCGGCTGTTACATAATGGGGAGTGCCGTCTTTCTCCAACTGCCCAGGTACACGGAAGATCACGCCTTTTAGCTCGGCGGCCAGTTCGTCGCCGGTCTTGCCGGTCAACTCCGCCATATACGCCATATCGACAAAGGCTTTTTCGGAAATTGATACGGCCAGAGCTTCACTTGCGGTATCCACAGTGTCCACCGCCTTGTGGGGCTTGATGGTGCGCTTGGTGAACATATCCGCCTTGCGCTCCAGCTTGCCGTCCTCGTCAATGACTTCCAGCGCGCAGAGCAGATAGTAGCTGGAATCATCAGCAAAGGCCAGCCGGTTCGCCCGGTCATTGATAAGACCATATTTTGCAGAGAAGCTGTCATAGAGCCGGTTCAGTTCGGCCTGTTTGTCCTGGATGGCGCTGTCCGGTGTGGCGGCGTCCATTTGCAGATCAATGAGCTGCTGGACACATTCTCGCAGACCCACCAGTCCTTTCACACGGGCTTCGGCGGTGGCATTCAGGTCAGGCCGTACCATACAGCTGTTTTCACGGTAATACACATCGCCGTCCACAACGGTGTAGGAGTAATTTTTCACATTGGGGTCAGCAGGGATAGAAGTGTCGATGGCTTCGCCCTCGCCCAGCTCCGGCAGCTCGGCCTCCTGGTAGGTGCCGCGAATGTACTTCACGGCATCATGCAGCTGATCGGCAAGCTCCAGCCCCTCGATGGGGTTCACGGTGTAGTCCATGCCGTGGGCGGTGCTTTCCGGTTCCTGTCGGCCCAGCACCATTTCCGGGTGGTCCAGGAAATAGCGGTTGATGGCAAAGCCGTCCTCGGTCTGCCCGGTCTGCGTCCACTCCGGCACGATGTCCAACGGACGGTCACGCTTTTGCAGGAAGATGATGTCCGAAACGACCTCGGCACCTGCGTTCTTTTTGAAAGCGTCATTGGGCAGACGGATGGCCCCCAGCAGTTCGGCGCGCTGAGCAAGATACCGGCGCACGGTGGAATCCTTGGCGTCCATCGTGTAGCGGCTGGTGACAAAGGCCACCACGCCACCGGGACGAACCTGATCCAGAGCCTTGGCGAAAAAGTAGTTGTGAATGCTGAAATTCAGCTTGTCATAGGCTTTATCCCGAACCTGATACTGGCCAAACGGTACATTACCCACCGCCAGATCGTAGAAATCCCGCCTGTCGGTGGTCTCAAACCCTGCCACGGTGATGTCGGCCTTGGGGTAGAGCTGCTGGGCAATACGCCCGCTGATGGAATCCAGCTCCACGCCGTAAAGACGGCTGTTTCGCATTTCCTCCGGCAGCATACCGAAGAAATTGCCTACACCACAGGACGGCTCCAGGATGTTGCCGGTCTCAAATCCCATGCGGCCCACAGCCTCGTAAATCGCTTTGATGACCGTAGGGCTGGTGTAGTGCGCGTTGAGGGTGGAACCTCTGGCAGCAGCGTATTCCTCCGGGGTCAGCAGTTCCTTCAGCTGGGCATATTCCTTGCTCCAGCTTTCCTTGTCGGGGTCAAAGGCATCGGCAAGGCCGCCCCAGCCCACATACCGAGAAAGGATTTTCTGCTGTTCCGGCGTTGCCTGCTCGGTGGTTTCCTCCAGGTATTTCAGCAGCTTGATTGCCTCGACATTGGCCTGGAACTTAGCCTTGGGGCCGCCTTCGCCCAGGTGATCGTCAGTGATACGGAAATTCTCGGCGGTGCGACGCAGATTGGCCTTGTATTCCTCATAAGAGGCTTCCTCGGCAGCTTTGACATTGGGGAAGGTCTGCCACTCGCCGTTTACCTGAATGGAAACGGGGTGTTCGTCCAGTACCTCATCCAGAGTCTTTTCCGGCTCGACAGCAGGCGTGGGCGGCTCCGGCTCATTGGTTCGCAGGGTCTGAACAACCACATCATAGGGCAGATTGTTCTTATCGCCCGGATAGACAGCCACAGTCTCGGCTTGGAAGGCCGGGGTTTCGGCAGCCGGTTCGGGGCGTTCCTGCTCAAAACCGTCCAACTGACGGGCATACATCCCGCGCAGCAAAGGCGCAACCTCGCTCCACTGGAAGAACAGCATGGCCAGACGCTTTTCATCTGCATCCAGCACTTCCAGCTCGATACCTTCCGGCATCGTGCGGTAATCGGCGGTCTCGCCGGTCTCCAGCTCCATCGTTTCCACGATGTTGGGATAGGCCCGGCTCAGCCACAAGGCTACCTCCTGGTTACTCTTGCCGTTGCGAAGAAGCTCGGAAAGCTCCGCCTTGTCCGCCTCACCAATCAGGCCATGGGCCAGCACATCCCGAAGGTCCTGGTCCACCGTATCCAGATTTGCAGGCAGGAATTCGGTATAGAAGTCGTTGCGGTTATCCTCCCGCAAAAGCTGCTCAAACCGTTCCCGGCTCTCAGCCCGGTAGATGGGATAGCTCATGCCGGTGGGCAGCAGCTGCACCGTGTCATCCCGCAGCTCTGTGATCTGATGGGGCCGGTCATCCAGATAGACAATATCACCCACATTGTAAGGAGGAACCGCTGGATCGTAGGAGGTTCGCTCCCGGAGTGTGCCACGAGCCGCAGCGTATTCCTCATCTGAAACCAGAACACGCAAATTATGGGGAGAAGGCTGTTCCGGCTCATCTGCCGGGACGCTCTCTCTGGATATGGCCTCCACATCCGCCATAACACGCTGGATGAATGGGTCATTATCCAGTTTTTCCTCATCCACCAGTTCACCATTCACAATGCCGCGCTCGGCCAAAGCCTCCCGAATGGCGATGGGGTCGATGTTGTCGAACCGGTCCTGTTCCGCTTCGGTGTAGAACCGGTCCTCCTTGATAAGCTGAGCGATCCGGCGCTGTACCTTGGGCCAGGGCAGCACCGTTCCTTCGGGGCTTTCCGGGCGAACCGAAAACGGGGTTTTGCCATCGCCGCCGTCAAACTCATGGGCCAGCCATGCAGCGGTATCTTTTTCCCGCCCATGTTTCTCCATGTAACGGACAACGGCGTGTTTACTTTCGATTTTGCCGTTCCAGTCCTGGATAGCCTTGTCGATGTCATTGTCCGTGAGAGGGTGCAGCAGCTCATGGAGCTTGGGATAGGTCTCGTCGATGATTTCTCGATGAAGGCGCTGGCGGAACTCCGGTGTGTCGGAATAGAGGCGGAGCAGCTCCATGTTGCCAGATCCCAGGACAGCACGGCGAATAGCGGCATTGCCCTCGATCACGGCGTTCTCATGGTCACTGTGACCGCAGGCATTGCGATATGGCACATCTTCCATAACAGCGGCAAGTACAATGGGCTTGTATTGCTCATGCAGTTCTCGAATCGTAGGGGCTGCGGCTGCTTCGGTCTCCTGAAATACTCTGGTCCCGTCTGCGCCAAACTCCGCTTCCTGGGCATTGATGTGCTGTTCCGCCTCATGGTCGATAGAGGGCATGGAATACTCCTGCCGCTCCCTGCCGCCCTTCGGGACAGCGGAAATGGTCACATCATGCTTATCCCGCAGCTGTTCCACAACCTGCTCCAGCCGGTTTGCCGGAAAGCCGCACATTTCCACACGGCCACCGCCGGGGATAGCGCGGGTCGTGAGATTGAGGTCCAGTTCCGCAGCAGCAGTTTTGGCGTCCTCACCGTACAGCTCAAAAAAATCCCCCATTTGGTAGAGGATTATATCATCCGGGTGGCGCTCCTTGACGCCGTTGTATTCCCACACAGCCGGGTCCGGCTGCTGGGCTTGCAGGGCATCTTCTTCCGCCAGGGCCTTTTCTGCCTGGATTTTGTCATACTCCGCCTGTTCCTGTTCTGTGAGATAGCGTCCCTTCTGGATCAGGTCGGTAATCCGTTTGGCGACTTTCTCCCAGGTGAAATGCACATCCGGGCAGCCGTCTTTTTTGTAGTGCAGACCTTTTCCGTCGTGGCTTTCATCGCTTTTCATTGCACCGGACAGGGCATGGGAGTGACCGCCAATACCATACTTATGTTTGAGAAAATCCACCTTTTCCTTATCCGTATGGGGTTCCTGGAAAAAGGTGAAAACTCGGCCCTTACCGCCCTCAAATCCGCTGCCTCTGGTCATGGCGGCGTCGATCTCGTCCTCAGAGATAAACTGCTTGACCGAAGGTACTTCCGTCAACTGAGAGGTAAAGGTGGTGCGAGGCAAGGACAGATCTTGCAGGTTCTCCCAAATTTCTTTGGGTTTATGGTAGTGGAAGCGCAGCAAATCCCGATCCTGCTGGTAGGCCGTCCAGAAGGCAGCATATTCTTCCGCAAGGTTCTGGCGAAACTCCGGGCTTTTCAGCTGTTCGGTGAGCCATGCAGATTCCTCCGGGAAACCGCGCCCCGGATTGTTGGAAAGGATGGGCAGATACCCAGCTTCTCTGGCTTCCTCGCTGAAATCGTGGTACAGATTCCAGAACTTTTCCGCGAGGAGGGAGCGTTCATAGCCCGCAGCCTCAGCCAGCTCCACATTGGTGGCAAACTGGCCGTCCTGCAAAAGCTGGCCGATACGCTCAGCGGCACTCTCCCAGGAAATGACCTGGGCGGACTTATCGTAACGGGCAGTTTTGCCGTGGGAAAGATGGATTCCATCCTCGGCATACCATGCAGTGATGCTGCCAATCCCGTTGCCGCCATGGTACAGGGTTTTCAGGGTGTCTGCGATCTCGGTGGTGGACTTCTGCTCCTCAAAGGCCGCGACAATGCGCTCTCTCTGGCGATAGGTGTTGCCGCCCAGCCGCAGCACATGGTCGATGTCAGCCTGGGCAAAAGAAAAAGCAGAGGATGTTTTCACATTCTCTGCTTCATCTATGATTCTGATTTGTTCTGCTTCGGAGAGGAAGAAACTCAGCTGTGAATAAGCTCCGCCATCAGAATCTCCTCGGCCTGTGCTTTGCAGGTGTTCATCAGGCCCACCCAGCGCATCGGGTCGCTGGCTTTCAGCTGCTCCGTCGCGCCCGCGTCTTTCGCCAGCTGGGGCATCATCTGCTCCAGACGGCTCTGCGCTGTCTCGTCGATCTCGATGAGGTGCGGGTACAGCTTCTCGGTCAGCAGCAGCTGATTGTAAATCAGGGGCCGGTGTTCCTTCAGGTACGCTTTCCGCATCCTGCCGTACTTGCCCAGGGGCTTCTCCGGCTGTTCGGTCAGCTTCAGGTCGGGAATCTGATAATCTCCGTTCATCGTGTAAGTCAGGCTGTTCTCCATGTGTAACGCTCCTTTCCGCGAGTTGCTCGCGCTCATAGATCTGGATGGTGACGCCGATCTGCCGCAAAACCTGCTGGTTAATCTGGCTGACCGCCGCGCCCAACGCCCCAACCGTGGCCGGGGTATTGAAATCGAAAATCGGCATGAAGTCCTCATGCTGGAAATATTGTTCCGTATCCAGCCCACAGCGAGACATCAGGGCATAGGCGATACTGACGGTGGCGGCGGACTTAAATTGGACTTCGATGTTGTAATCATCGTACTCCGCCAGGAACGAACCGTCAACGATATAGCGGAAATCTCTCTGATGATCGTCCCAATACTCACTCGCCAGCTTTCCGGCTACATCCGTGAGCTGCTGGGCGAGATTGTCACCGGCAACGCCGTAGTTTTGCTCCAGCATGGCCGACACAGGCCCAATGTGCTGTTCTTCCAGCTGCCACAACCAGGGTGTACGGGAATGTTCACGGGTGCCGGTATCGGAAATATCGAACACATAGCGCAGGCGAAGCTTGTCGCCGGAATCGTCCACCAGGGCAATACCCTTGGAGCCACGGCGCACATACCGTCCCATTTTTTCATTCCACAGGTCATACTCGGCGCAGGCGGTGGCATCCGGGCGCTGGGCGTAAATCATCATTTGCTCGTGGAATGGGTATTTATAAAGGCGGGCGGCGGTGGTGAGAAAAGCCGTCCACTCCTTCCAGCTGCCTACAAGCTGGGTCGATACCTGTTCGGCCATCTGCCGGTAAAATTCAGCTTTGGATGGCATGGTTTTCTGTCCTCCCTTCATGTTGAATAGAAATGGGACGGCATATCAGGCCGTCCCATCAGGTCTTTATGTGTGTTTTTTACTCGTCGAAATCTGGGTACAGCTCCAGTTCGGCAAACTCGGTGTCGTTCATAGCTTGGAGTTTACCCAGGGCGCTGTCCGTCAGTTCCCGCAGCTCGGCTTCCTCCGGCGAAAGCTCACCGCGCATCTCCGTCAGAGCGTCGATCAGCCCGGTGCGGCTGCCGGTGTTGTAGATGCAAAGAAGGTTCGTTTCCTCAAAGGTGAAGTTGTTCATATCAAAGCTCCCTTTCCGCGCTCTTTTTTTGCGCTGTCTTTTTGTGTTCCGTCTTGGGCTGGCTTTTCAGCTGCTCCATTACGGACTTTTTCTTTTCCCGTTCCTCTCGATGGACGGCTGCTGCCAAGTCCATAAGAGAAATGGGCTGACCACTGCGGGCCTGTTGTTCCAGCTGGGCCACTGTCGGCTCCTTTGGGCCGTTATTGATGATACCGTCGATCATGCCGTAATCATCTTCCACCGTCATTTCCGCATTTCTCAGCGAATTTTCCGGCAAGAAACCTTGCACCTGGGTGAAACCAACACTGTCGCAGTAATGACAGGATACCTGACCATTCTGCTTGATGGCAACGATGTCACTGACGCTCATAGACGGGCTGTGAAAATCCACCGGCTTTTGCAGATTGAACTGCTCATACAGCCTTTCCAGCTGCTCCATAGTGCTGCCGGAACCGTCCAGAGGGGCGGTATAGATAAGGTCATAGTTACTCCGCTCTACGGACAGATTGTGCGATTGCAGCCAATCCAGATTCATAAAACGCACATTCTGCGGGTCATCCTTGCTCACCTGATAAATAGCAAAACAATTTCCCTCATGGGAAAGAAACGCCTGTTCCCGTTCCAACTGCCGATCCTGTCGTTCCAAAACTTTTTCGTGAAAGTCCGGGCTTTGCTCCCATTCCTCGCGGGACACAGCAAAGATACCGTCATGGGCGTCCAGGTCGGCAGTGTCAAAGGCCATTTCCGGGTTTTCACCCTCCTGGACGATATAAACGGTCAGGTCTCGCTCCATCAGCTCATAGGCTCGCTCTTTGGAGAGGGGCAGAAGGTCACCGTCCAGGTAGCCGCATTTCTCCAGATCATCCTGAGTCAGTGCCGGGTCCGGCATGGGATACTCGTCCAACGCCTGCTCCTGGGCATCCGGCAGCTGGGTGGCGGCAGCTTCTGTGGTCTGCTGGCTGACCTGTTCCTGCATCTGGTGGTAAGCCGCCTCCTGCAAAGTCTCGATCATGGACAGCGGCGCATACTTGATGGACTTGCCGCCCATCCCCAGGTCCTCGCAGATATGGCTAACCGCTGTGGAACGGCCCATATCCGGCCCGTCCAACTGGCCGCCGTCCATCTGCTTCATGGTTGCCACATCGTAGAGCGTGTAGTCCCAGCCGGTGTCGCAGGGCTGAACATGAAGGTAGCTGGTATCATCCAGCACCAACAGGGCCTCCCGGTACTCGGCGCTGGGCTGGACACTTTCGGTATTTTCCGGCTCGGTCAGCTGTTCCGGTTCAGTCATCGGCACCAGCTGATCCAAGCGTCCCATAAGCTCGGCAGCTTTTTGGGTGGTTTCATCCGGTTCATCCTCGTTCACGATATTCTGGAGCCATTCGCGTACACCGCTGGCATCTCCGCTTCGGAGTGTGGCAGTCAGTTCGTGCAGTGCGTCCTCACGGCTATCTGCATTGTTCCGATACTCATAAGGGTCATAATCGAAAGTGAACTGGTCGATGTCTGCTGCCAGCTGCTCGATAGAGTCCTGCTGCGGTTCCGTGGCGGCAGTCAGGTCAATGCCGCGCTCCTTGCAGATTTCCTTGTAGTTGCGCTCGATGTCGTTAATCAGCTCGCAGGAAGTCTTGTTGATGGTCTCCAGACTGGCCCGCAGCTCCTTCAGCTCCTTGTCCTTCGACCAGGAAGCGATGTAGCCAAAACTGTTCTCGCCGGTCTGGATGCCGAAATACTGGCAAACCGCATAAGAAATGCTCTCGGCCTCCACTTCCTCGGTGTTGCGGTTCTTGGCGGCCTGTTTCACCGCCGTCAGATCTTCCTCCACTTCCAACCGCCACTCAAACCGATTCTCGTCCACATAGCGCCAGCCTTCCTCGGCGGCGGCCTGTTCCGCCTCTGCTTCGGTGGCGAAGTCCAGACGGAAGTCATGCTTGGTGCCGCCCTCGCTCACCATCACGATCTTCCAGGTCGGCTCCGCTTCGTACTTTTTGGGGTCGTGGAGCTTACTGTGCGCGGTCTCATGGACAGCGGCGGAAACAGTCTGCACCTCGCTCATGCCTTCCCGGATGGCGATCCGCTGCTGGTCAGAGGAGAAATAGCCGTCCATGTTCTCGGCCATCGGCTCAAACTCGATGGGAACCGGAGCCGAGCGGCGCAGAGCTTCCATGAAAGCCTCATAGTGCGGCACCGTCCCGGACAGGCTGGAGGCCAGCTCTGGCAGGGGCTTTCCGTCCGTCTGGCTCACATCGAACACCTTCACCGGACGGAACATGGGGATTTCAATTTCTTTTTCCTCCATGACCGCCTTGCCATCCGCGTCCAGGATGGGTGCATGAGTATCCGGGTCGCGCTTCATTTCCTCGATCTTCTTTTTGTAGGGCGTGGGGGCAATGATGGTGATACCATGCTCACCCTTTTTCACATGGCGCTCAAACTGATTTTTCCACTTGTTGAACCCGGCCACCAGGGTGGCGTCCGGGCGCTGCATATAGATGAGCATGGTGTTGTTGACGGAGTAGCGGTGGAACTTGGACATGACGGACAGATAGCGCATATACTTCTCGCTCTCAAACAGTTCCTTGATACCCTGTTCAATGCCCGCTGTGATCTCTTGTAACCGTTCTCGATTGGTGGTCTTATCAGCCATGAATTTCACTCTCCTTTCCAATTTGGCTATTTCTGATTGATGTTCGGCAATCCACAGCTTTTGCTCCTCCGGGCTGTTCTCCAGAAAAAAATCCAGCAGATAGCCCACATAGTCCTTTTTCTGGATTGCCTCCATGAATCGGGGATGTGGATTTTCCTCCGGTGTTTTGGGTGTGTAGTCCGTTTCCCACTTGCGGAGCAAATGAAAGTAGTCGGCCAGGACACGAAAGGCATGGTCTCGGTCCTCCTTGAATTTCTGCGCCTCGGATTTCTGGCGGACATGGCGTCGCCGGGGAGGGGCCTGACTGTCATAAGCCAGGCCAAAATCCTGGGCCAGCTTCTCGGCGGCCTCTTTGGGGGACAGATTGTAGAGCCTCGCTGTGAAGTCAATCACATCGCCGGTGGCTCCGCAGCCAAAGCAATAAAAATATTCCTCGTTCAGCTTCATGCTGGGATTTTTGTCATCGTGGAAGGGACAACAGGCCATGCCGCTCCGGTTGACCTCGATTCCGTACATCTGCGCTGCTTCTCGGACGGTGATGGACTGCTTGACAGCCTCAAAGACACTTTCAGCCATGCTTACTCATTGCCTTTCTTGGGGGTGGGCGGCCTGTATCCGGCAGCCTTGGCCAGTTCACTGGCTGCCTTACGGCGCTCGGCGCTGTAAGGTTCCCGGACGGACACACAGCGTTTGGGAACGAGAAAGGTCTGGCGGTCCTTTTTCACAATCTGGTCCGGGTATTTCTCTGCCAGTCGCCGCAGCTTCTCCAGCAGCCGGGGGTCATGGGTATAGACCTCGGCGGTGGCTTCGGCCTGGTTGTAGAGGATGATGGTTTCCTGTTCATAGCGTGAGAGCTTCATCGTTTGCCACCTTTCTGCTGGTCAAACTCCAGCTTGAAGTTGGCGTACTGCCCATCATCCGCCAACACCACAGTGGCATCGTAGGTCTTGCCGGTTTTCTCGGAGTACAAGCCCCTCACATGAGCGCGGCCATCTTTGAGCAGTGCCGTTACGATGGCTTTGGTAGGTTGCTTGTGCTTCATCTCCCACCACTTGTTGTTTTTCCAAATTGCAAATTTGCAAGATTCTGTCTGACAGAAGAAGCCTTTTTGCATTTCTGCAACCTCTCCGCCACAGCGGGGGCATTTGCCCACCACTTCGTGGGAAGGGCTGAACAAATACTCCGTTCCCTTGATAGCTTGATAGGTTCCCACAAGTTCTTTGAGCATGGCACTAATCCCAGCCATGAAATCCTCCGGGGCCAGCTCGCCACGCTCGATCTCACCCAGCCGGTACTCCCACTCAGCAGTCAGAAGGGGCGATTGCAGCTGCTCCGGCAACACGGTGATAAGGGATACCGCGTCATGGGATGGCATGAGCTGCACGGTTTTCTTGCTCTTTTTGCGCTCCAAAAAGCCGGTGGAAACCAGCTTTTCCAGAATCCCGGCGCGGGTGGCCGGGGTCCCCAGGCCCTTGCGCTCGGCATCCTCCGGCATATCGTCCTTCCCGGCAGTCTCCATTGCGGAGAGTAGCGTATCTTCGGTGAAGTGCTTGGGCGGGGTGGTCTTGCCCTCCTTGACGGTAGCACCAGAAAGGGGCAGCGTCTGACCTTCAGACAGCTCAGGCAGAGCCTTGTCCTCGGGTTCTTTGTCCTGCTCCACATTCTTCAGCCCTGCGCGATAGGCAGCGTCCAGCGCCCGCCAGCCGTAATTTTTCACTGTGCGGCCTTTGGCAGTAAACTCCGCTCCGGCGCACTCGACAACAACGGCGGTTTCCGCAAAGGTATAGGGCTGGGCCACGGCGCACAGCAGGCGCAGAGCCACCAACTCCAGCACCGCCTTTTCGCCCACCGGCAGGCCGGACAGGTCCGCGCCCTGGAGGTTGCGGGTAGGGATCACTGCATGATGGTCGGTCACTTTCTTGTCGTTGACAATCTGGGCGGCATTGCAGGCAATCTCCATGCCATTGGAAAAGGGCATCGCCCCGGCAGTGAGCTGGACCAGCTCCGGTAGACTCGCCGCCATATCCGAAGTCAGATAGCGGCTGTCCGTCCGAGGGTAGGTACAGAGCTTCTTTTCATACAAATTTTGCAGGTAGTCCAGGGTTTGCTGGGCGGTGAACCCCAGCAGCCGGTTGGCGTCCCGTTGGAGGGTGGTCAGGTCATAGAGGGCGGGCGGCTTCTCGGATTTGTTTTTGCGCCCCACTTTTTTCACTGTGGCAGCCGCACCTTGGCAGGCCGTTTTCAGCTGTTGGGCGGCAGCCTTGTCTGCCATGCGCTCCCCGGAAACGGTGAAACCGGGCAGCTCCAGTGTGACCGTGTAGAATGGCACCGGCTTGAAGGTGTCGATCTCGGCTTCTCGCTGGACAATGAGGGCCAGCGTCGGGGACATGACACGTCCGATGTTGAGGGTCCGGTGGTACAGCACGGAAAACAGCCGGGTGGCATTGATACCCACCAGCCAGTCCGCTTTGGCGCGGCAGAGGGCCGCATCCCGCAGGCCGTCATAGTCTGCACCGGGGCGCAGGTTTGCAAAGCCCTCCCGGATGGCGGAATCCTCCATTGAGGAAATCCAGAGCCGCTTCATGGGCTTCTGGCAGCCCGCCAGCTCATAGACGCTGCGGAAGATCAGCTCCCCCTCGCGTCCGGCGTCGCAGGCGTTTACCACTTCGGTCACATCCGGGGCGTTCATCAGCTGCTTCAGCACATCAAACTGTTTCTTCTTGTCCTTGCTCACCACCATCTGCCAGGGTTCCGGCAGAATGGGCAGATCGTCATAGCGCCACTTGGCGTAGTCCGGGTTATAAGCGTCGGCGTCGGCCAGACCAGCCAGATGGCCCACACACCAGCTGACCCGCCAGCCGCCGCCCTCCAGATAGCCGTCCTTGCGGGCGGTGGCCCCAATCACGGCGGCCAGACTTTGGGCAACGGACGGTTTCTCAGCGATCACCAGCTTCATGGTTTTTCATCCTCCTTTCCCGCAGCCATGCGGTCAGCTGCCGGTGGCAGAATCCCACGCAGGGCTGACCGTCACGGTAATTTCCGCAGCCATAACAGGGGTGGCCGGGAGATAAAGTAGGAGGACGGGAAGTTTCCTTCCCGCCCTCCGGCCTGCGTGTCATCATGCGTTCA